>ENA-ORTU01000833-ORTU01000833.1-human-gut-metagenome-genome-assembly--contig:-NODE-833-length-35212-cov-3.107859_pt1 | contig 35212 bp, 29 predicted proteins | sample MGYA00241910_ERZ509184 | MGnify/ENA primary metagenome ERZ509184 (study PRJEB26280, sample SAMEA2338847) | human gut metagenome | biome: human gut; feature: human-associated habitat; material: faeces... | reverse complement strand
TTAACTTGCCACCTCATAACATGTTGCTGGGAAATTCTACGCGGTCTATAACAATCAGGCTGCGGTTAATGATGGCTTTGAATATAAATAATGGTATAGAAAACTGTCAAGTATCTGTATCATATACGTGTGCAAATAGTCGGTTTGGCTGGAAAGGGTTGAGTATGCAATGCCTATAACGGTAAATGTTGCAGGGCAGGTTGGACAAATAAGGCTTCCCACTTCAAAGGCGCTATGGCCTCTATTTGAAACAGTTATTAATTCTATTCAGTCACTTGAGGAAAGTGACACAAAGAAAAAAGTGATTGTTATTGATGCTTTGCGTCCAGAACATACGCAGCTTAAAACTGGGGAACAGGGGCGTACTATAATAGAAGAGCAAGCCCATTTTGAAGCGTTTACGGTGACCGATAATGGAAATGGATTTAATAGCCAAAACCATCAATCCTTCCTAGAAGCGTATTCCCAATTGAAAGTGAAGAAAGGTTGCAAGGGAATTGGTCGTTTCTTATGGTTAAAGGCGTTTGATAAGGTCACGGTTGATAGCATCTACTATGAAGGCAACCATTGGTATTCAAGGACTTTTGACTTTGCACTGACAGGTATAAACCCAGAGCAGAACGCTAAGGAATCCTTCCATGATGTCACTGGTTAAGGTCAAACCGTCAGCAACGCCGCCAGCGGGCCAAGGGTCAGGATCGATGAAAGAACAAGCAGCAAGGCAGCAGGGGGCAGCCCTGCAGAAAGGAGCCGCTACGGAAGATCGGCAGGAAAAGACAACAGCACAGGCAGCGGCGTCCGCCAAGTACCGGGAGGACGGCGTGCCCCAGCAGGAGCTGGAGCGCTTCGCCCGGTTCCTGCTGCCCAAGATCCAGGCATTTTACCAGTCGGAAGAGGGACAACGGCTGTTCGAGGAGTGGATAAACAAGAGAAACGCAGAAGAAAAAACGGGAAAGTGCAAGGGGTCATAAAAATTTCCTGAAAGTTGGCGTGGTGCCGGAAACGAAAAAGCTAAAGAAAGGGTGAAGTTTGTGGGTCACAAGAGCCATCTGGCTCTTGTGGCATTTTTCTTGGAGATGCTTCTTTTGCCCCAAATACCTTGCATTGCAAAAATTTCCATTCCAAAATCGTTTCCTAAATAAATGGGCTTATATGAATGAAAGGGAGACGAAGAGCATGGAAGGATACGGAGAAGCGGTTTTTGCAACGGAATATCTTTGCAAGGAATACCGACATACGGTGGCGTTGCGGGATGTGAGCATCACAATCCCGCGCGGGCAGATCTACGGTCTGATCGGAGAAAACGGCGCAGGGAAAACCACCCTGCTGCGAATTCTATGCGGTCTGACTCTCCCCACACGGGGCAGACTGCTACTATTTGGTGCGGCAGATGCTGCCCGACAGTCAGAAATGCGGCGTCGGATGGGGTGCCTTGTGGACGGCCCTGCCTTGTACGCGGATCTGACCGCATGGCAAAACCTGAAAGTGCAGTGCCTGCAGCGAGGGTTAAATGAGGCGGATATTGCTCCCACCCTGCAACTGGTGGGTCTGAAAGACACTGGCAGCAAACCTGCCGGAAAATTCTCGCTGGGGATGCGCCAACGGCTGGGGCTGGCGGTTGCTCTCTTAGGGAAACCGGAATTTCTGGTACTGGACGAACCGCTCAATGGACTGGACCCGATGGGGATACAGGAACTGCGACATCTTCTGGAAAAACTGAACCGGGAACAGGGAATGACGATTCTGCTGTCCAGTCATATCCTCAGCGAGTTGCACCAGCTTGCGACAAGCTACGGTATTTTACATAATGGGCAGCTGCTGGAACAACTGACGGCAGAAGAACTGGACGCCCGCTGCAGCAAGTATCTGTTAGTCCGTACCGACAATGACCGACGGGCGGTAGACATCCTCCGCAAGATGTTTCCGGAAGCTATCTGTCAGGCAACAGTGGAGGGGCTGCGCTTGTTCCCGGTAGGAAACGAGGCAGCAGCGACAGCTTCCGGTGTGCTAATGGAGAATGGCTTGCACGTGCAGGAACTGGCAGTGCGCAGCGAAGGGCTGGAGGCATATTTCACGGCCTTGGTGGGAGGTGACAGCCATGCCGATGCAGGCTAAAGCGGAAGGAGTCAAACTGTTCCATGCAAAAGCACAGCTATGGGCTTTGCTGGGGTTTGTTCTGGTGCTGCTGTGGTTTGCAAACAGTGGGACCATGTATTTTATGGTGGCGGGTGATCTTCTGAACCCGCTTAACTCCATCGGATTTTTCAAGGATGTGGCGATGGGAAGTGGGCGGTCCGGCTTGCAGCTGGTGCGCAGCTCTCAGAGCCTGACAGTGTTCAGCTGGCTGATCCCCGTCAATCTGTGTGTGGCGCAATTCGCGTCGGAGCGCCGGGCACGCACCGATGAATTGTTCGTCAGTCATGGAGGACGGTTGTCCACTCTATACCGCGCCAAATTCGGGGTGGTCTGCGGTTTCTGCCTGCTTTTGCAGCTGGCCTTTTACGGAATCTGCATTACCATCACAGCCATCCAGATGGGAATTGCGCCCGCGCTCGGAACAGTTCTGTTATTCTGCGCAGTATCGGCGGGAAATCTTCTGGTGCTGGGGGCTTTCCTGGCATTGGCGTCGGTCCTTACACTCTGGCTGAAAAACCATGCTGCTGCGGCACTGGTGACCAGTATTCTGCCGTTGGCAGGAGTGCTGCTTTATCAGGTACAGTATGAAGATTTTTCTACTCAGCCTCTTCTGATACAACTGGCGGCTAAGGCTATGCCCACCTATTACTGGTCCCGGCTGTGTGCTTTGAACATCACGCCGCAGTTTTGTGTCGAATTGGTAGCTTGGGTGATTGTGGCCCTTGCTGTGGCGGCAGGGCTGGGATGGATGGCACTTCACCGTCCGGATGCCGGAAAGCAGCGCAGTGTCAGAAAGCCGCACGCAGTCCTGCGGCGTAGGGAAAAATCTGCCGCTCGACAGGGAATGCACCGGGCCAGCACTTTCTCCGCAGCTTTGTATGCCCTTCGCTGCACTCGCCTGCCGGGAATGCTGGCTCTGTTCGGCCTGCTGTGCATGGCGTTTGCTCTGGAAGTTAGTGAATCCCGCATTGTGGACGCTACTTGGGCAGACGGCAGGCGGGTAGGCATTTTTCCCGGCGGTTCGTTGCCAGTGGGAAGCGCGGCGGATGCTGCTCTCGGCACGGTGCTGTCAGTGGGCATCCTTGCGTGGATTGCAGTCATTCTCGTGGCGGTGATGGCATTCCACCAGAACAAAACAGCGGGCGCTGCCCGGTTGGCGGTCACCTATGGCGTAAGCCGGGTCCGATATATGGTTGGCAGTTTTGCGGCGGAAACGATTATGCTCCAAGGGTGGTACATGGTGTTGTATTTCCTGCTGTCGGTTGTCACGGGATCCCTCTCCCAGCCGGGACACACGGCGTTTTTCTGGATGCAGAGCGCCTGGATTTTGCAGGCAAGCTATGCGGTGGTTTGGCTGGTATGCCGACTTTGCGGCAGTGAATTGGCGGGGGCTACTTTCTGCCTTGTGGTGACTCTGGCTGGAGTCATTGTGAGCGTTTCTGCCCCGGATCCGGCGGCAGTTTCTCCCTTGTCCGCGCTATTGTTTTATGCAACACCTATGCCCTATTGGCTGGCTCTGGGCGGGGGGCATTCGATTCCTTGGCAGGCTGTTGGTTATGGCGCAGGTGTTACCGCCTTGTGCTTGGCGGCAGCGCTGGCTATCACGACAGTGAGAGATGTGGAGTAAAAAGTAGCTTCTGTGTATAGCGGAACAAAATACTTGCGAAAAACCTCTAATTCGATTATACTTGAATTAACGAATTTTGCAGGAGGTCTTTCCATGGATATATCCGTAGGCACCCGGCTGCGCGTGCTGCGCAAGGACGCGGGGCTGACCCAGGCCCAGCTGGCGGCACTGGCCGACACCAATCAGGCTGCCATCAACCGCTACGAAACTGACCGGGCGGCAGCGCCTTACCGCATCCTGGTCTGGTATGCCACCTATTTTAATGTGTCCCTGGACTATATCTTCGGTCTGTGCGAGAACCCCCGCGGGCGGTATGTCTGCGTTACGCCAGAGGGAGCGCAGGAAGTGGTGCAGTGCAAACCGGATTGGAGTGAGTTTGTGGAGGCTTGCTTCACGCCGGGCAGCGAGCTGAACCGCCGCCTGAAACAGATGATTCTCAATATGGGAGAAGAGGAGAAGCACAAGTAAGGAGGTGCACGCCATGAATGCCGTAATCTATGCCCGTTACAGCAGCGACAACCAGCGGGAGGAATCCATCGAAGGCCAGCTGCGGGAATGCAAGGAGTATGCCGACCAGAACGGCATCACTGTGGTGCGGACCTACATTGACAGGGCACTGTCCGCCAAGACCGACAGCCGCCCGCAGTTCCAGCAGAAGCCACACGGGCACAGTCCGCTGTTACTATAAATGTGGCACCCGCAAACGCAGCGGCAAAGAGGCTTGCAGTCTGAAGCCGGTGCGCAAGGAACCGCTGGAGCAGTTTGTGGTTAAGACCGCACTGGAAAAAGTGCTGAATGACCGGGTCATCGACCTGCTGGCGGACAAGCTGCTGGAATACCAGAGCCAGGAAAACACCCGCCTGCCGGTTTTGCAGGCAGAACTGAAAGAGGTGAAGCGGCGCATCGACAAGCTGGTGGCGGCCATCGAGCAGGGCATCCTGACGCCTTCCACCAAGTCGCGGATGGAGGAACTGGAACAGCAGCGTGAAGAGCTGGAAACCAGCGTCCTGCAGGAGCAGATCGAAACGCCGCCCATCACACGAGAACAAATTCTGTTCTGGTTCGATCAGTTCTGCTACGGCGACCCGGCGGATATCGCCTTTCAGGAAAAGGTCATCGACTGTTTTGTCAATTCCATCTATCTGTTCGATGACCGCATCGTGGTAAATTTCAATTATCCGGAGGGCGGCCACCCGGTATCTTTAGAAGAAGTACTTAGTTCGTTTTTGGATGGGAATGGTGCACCAAAAAAGGGGCTGTTGCACATGTGACAGCCCCTCTTTTATTCGTAGAATCGAAAAATAAAAAGCATGTTTTTGTGAAAATAAAAGCATGTGCAACAGATTTCCTTGAAAATCAGAAATTTTCAATGGATTTGTGATGCACATGCTTTTTCCTATTGTTCGATTATATGTCTAATTCTTAGGGGCGATTCTGCACTTTCATCCAAAACGATGTGCAACAGCCCCTCTTTTATAATGATTGCCGCTTTGTGTGAGTGCTTTCGTTTTGCCGCTGACTTCAACCCAAGTCAGCGGCTCTTTTTGTTTTGTAGGGGAGTAGGGGAGAAATTCATCCATCCTCCCGGGGATGCAACAACAGCCGCAAACGGCTCGGGAGGGTCATTCTTGTTGCCATGCACCGCGGCAATATGCTATACTAAAGAAAAAAACAGAAGGGGAGGCACTGCGGATGACCCGCATTGCAATCGTAGAGGATGAGGCCGCCGTCCGGGAGCAGCTGGCGGGGTATGTGCAGCGCTACACGCGGCAGTATGGCACCCAGTTTGAGGTGACAATGTTCACCGACGGCGTCGAAATCCTTGAGGACTACCGCCCGGTCTACGACATAATTTTTCTTGACGTAGAGATGCAGCATCTGGACGGCATGGAGACTGCCCGCCGTATCCGCGAGCTGGACAGCGATGTGCTGCTGATTTTTATTACGAACATGGCGCAGTATGCCATCAAGGGGTACGCCGTCGGTGCGTTGGATTACGTGCTCAAGCCTGTGCCGTACTTTGCGTTCTCGCAGCAGCTGCAAAAGGCTGTGAACCAGCTGGCCAAGCGGACGCGGCATTATCTGGCTGTGCCGGTGGACGGCGGCATGCGCCGATTGGACGATGCTACGATCTATTATATCGAGAGTGAGGGCCACCGCGTCCATTTTTACACCGAGGACGGCGACTTCTCCGCACCCGGCGCGCTGAAGGTGCTGGAGGAAAAGCTGACGGGCCGTCTGTTTGCGCGGTGTAACAGCGGTTATCTTGTGAATCTCGCGCAGGTGTCGGGCGTGCAGCAGAACACGGTGCAGGTCGGCCCGCATGAGCTGCAGATCAGCCGCCCCAAGCGCAGGGCGTTTCTGGCCGCGCTGGCGGACTACATCGGGGGTGAGGGCGCATGATGACGCTGCCGGGCATCCCGCGGCTGTACACGGCGCTGGCAGAGGTTCTTGCCGTGCTGGTCTACGCGCAGGCCGCGCCGCCCCGCGCTGCAAAGCCTGTGACCTATGCTGCCACGGCGGGGTGGGCCGCGGTGCTGGGCGTGTTTTTGCAGCTTACCGGCAGTGTGCCGCTGGCGTGGTGGCTGCCCTGCATGGTCGCGGCCATCGCGTGGCTGTACCTGTATCTGTGGGGCACGCGGGAGATGAATTTACTGGAAGCCGGTTACAGCTGCGCCCGCGCGTTCATTCTGGCGGAGCTGGCCGCCAGCGTGGAGTGGCAGCTCCACTGCGTACTCTGGCCGCAGCAGCGGGCTACAGCACCGCTTTCGGTACTGCTGCTGGCGGCGGTCTACACGGCAGTCTACGGCTTTTTGTATTGGTTTGAGCGCCGCCACGCTGCGCCCACGCGGCTGACCATTACCGCGGCGGCGACGCTGATGGCTGTCGTCATGGCGGTCACGGCGTTTGCGGTCAGCAATCTGAGCTTTATCTCCGACAACGGTGTCACGATGAGCGTGATGAGCATTTTCTACATCCGCACGCTGGTGGATATGGCGGGCGTGCTGATCCTGACGGTCCAGCACGAGCAGCTGCGCGAGGCCGCACTGCACAGCGAGCTGACGGCCATGGACAATGTCCTGCACCGCCAGTATGAGCAGTACAGGCAGAGCAAGGAGAACATCCGCCTTATTAACCGCCGCTATCATGAGCTGAAAATGCAGATCGCGGCCATCCGTGCCGAGCGCGACCAGGCCAAGCAGGACGCCGCGCTGGCCGAGATGGAGAGCGGCATCCGTCAGTACGAGGCCGAGAACAAGACCGGCAACCCTGTGCTGGACACGCTGCTGACGGCGAAAACGCTCTACTGCCAGCAACACGGCATCAATCTGACCTGTGTGGCGGACGGTACGCTGCTGCACTTTCTGACGACAGGGGAGATCTGCACGATTGTGGGCACGGTGCTGGACAACGCCACCGAGAGTGTGCTGACCGAGCCGGACCCCGAGAAGCGGCTGATCCGGGCCGCCATCTACGCGCAGAACGGCTTTGTGATGCTGCGGTTTGAGAACTACTGCGCTGACCCTGTGGAGCTTGGCCCCGACGGCCTGCCCGCCCGCAGCAGCCATGGCGGCTACGATTTAAAGAGTGTCCGCGCTGCCGCCGAGGCCCACGGCGGCACGCTGACCCTGCACTGGGAGAATGAGTGGTTCACGGTGCGGATTTTGCTGCCGCAGAAGTAGTAAGGATGAAAAACTCCGGAGACAGCTCCGGAGTTTTTTTGATGGCGCAGATTGCACAAACAGGCAAGACGAAAAACCGGCAAAATGACCAATAAAAATTGACGTACTCCGCTGGAATTGACAGATTGTGAATCGAAACCGACAATTTATGTATTTTTTGTGTTTTTTCTGTAAAAAGACGCTATAATAAAGGAGCAAAATTCGGCGAGGCCGAAAAAGAAGGAGAAAAAAGCATGAAAACGTTCCTCTGCGTTGTACGGCGGGTATTGGCGGTTCTGCTGGCGCTTATCTTTGCGCTGCTGGGGGCTGCCTGCCTGATTGCCATTCCGCTGTCCAACAACTATTCGGCTATGGTCAGTATGGCCATAGCAATGCCGACCACCGCCAAAAGCGGCGGCAGCAATCCGCAGTATTTCACCAGTGACTATTCCTCCGCCGCGGCGGTGCAGGAGGCCTCGGCTCAGCTCTGCCGCGAAATTGAGCAGGAGGGTATGGTTCTTCTGCGCAATAACGGGGACGCCCTGCCGCTGGCCAAGGGCGCAAGCGTGACCCTTCTGGGCGAAAGCACAGCCGACCTTGTCTATGGTGGCGCAGGTGCGGGCAGTGTGGACACCTCCACCGCGCCCAATCTGCGGCGGGCGATGGAGGCCGCAGGCTTTACCGTCAACCCGGTGCTGTGGGACTTCTACACCACCGGCGCGGGTGCCTCTTATAAAAAGGAAGTGCCCAGCGTTACCGGGCAAGGCCGCTTTGCAGCCAACGAGGCCCCGCAGAGCGCCTACACGCAGGCTGAATTTGACAGCATGGCGCAGTACAATGATGCTGCAATCGTGGTGATTGGCCGCAGCGGCAGTGAAAGCGTGGATTTGCCGACAGAGTACCTCTCCTTCACGCAGGAGGAGCGCAACCTGATTCAGATGGCAACCGAGCGCTTTGACAAGGTGATTCTGCTTCTGAACGTGACTAACCCCATCAATATGACGGAACTCAGCCGATACGACATTGACGCTGTGCTGTGGGTGGGCGCACTGGGGCAGGAGGGTGCCTATGCCATCGGCGAGGCACTGAACGGCACAGTGAACCCCAGCGGCCACTTGGTGGACACCTGGGCGGCTGACGCAGCCTCTGCTCCGGCCGCTGCGAATCTGGGTGACTACACCATCACAAACAGCGATGTGTTTGCCGGTAACAAGTATATTGTCTACGCCGAGGGCGTCTATGTTGGCTACCGCTACTATGAGACCCGCTACGAGGATGCCGTTCTGGCACAGGGCAACGCGGGTGGTTTTGACTACGATGCACAGGTGGTGTACCCCTTCGGCTACGGCCTGAGCTATACGGACTTCAGCTGGTCGGATTATAAGATGACCGAAACGGCGGACGGCTTTGCGCTGAATGTCACCGTCACGAACACCGGAAAGGCTGCGGGCAAGGAGGTTGTGCAGGCGTATCTGCAGAACCCGTATACGGAATATGACCGTGCCAACCGCATTGAAAAACCGGCGGTGGAGTTGGTCGGCTTTGCCAAGACGGATACTCTGCAGCCCGGCGAAAGCCAGACCGTCCAGATTGATGTGGACAAGAGTGTCATGAAGGTCTTTGACGCCTACGGCGCGGGCACCTACATTCTGGAGGCGGGGGACTACTACCTGACGGCTGCCGCCAACGCCCATGAGGCCGCCAAGAACATTCTGGCCGCCAAGGGCGCAGAGGTGGACGGCAATGCGGCGATGACCGCGCTCTACAATCAGGCGCAGACCGACACCAAGACCTTTGCAACGGCAGAAACCGGTGCAACCGCCACCGCACAGATGGAGGATGCGGATATTACGACCTACGACGCTGACTTTACCTATCTGAGCCGCAGCGACTGGACCGGCACCTGGCCGACCACCTACCAGAATGGCAGCTGGGAGGCCCCGGAAACCGTTCTGACCGCGCTGGAAATTACCCGCCCGGAGGATGAAAGCGCCGAAATGCCGACCTTTGATGAGGCAGGCAACCTGAAGCTGTGCGACCTGATTGGCGCGGACTATGACGATGCCCGCTGGGAAACGCTGCTGAGCCAGATGAGCAAGAAGGACACTTACAATCTGATTCGCCATGCGGGCTATGGCACGATGGCGGTCGAGAGCATCGGCGCGCCCGGCACGGTACATAAGGATGGCCCCGCAGGCATTTCCAGCACGCTGGCGGGCGGCAACCTGCACTGCATGGCGTATGAGCCTGCGGTGGTGCTGGCTTCGACCTACAATGTAGAACTGGCGTCCCGCCGCGGCAAGCTGGTGGGCGAGGACAGCCTCTCCAGCGGGGTGCAGGTCTGGTATGCTCCGGCTATGAACATCCACCGTGCAGCCAACAGCGGCCGTAACTTTGAGTATTATGCCGAGGACCCGCTGCTCTCCGGCGTATTTGGTGCAGCGGAAACTGCCGCCTTCCAGAGCAAGGGCGGCATTGTCACCATCAAGCATTTCGCCTTCAATGACCAGGAGACCAACCGTATCGGCGGTGCGATGTTCGTCAATGAGCAGGCCGCCCGCCAGCTGTACCTGAAGCCCTTTGAGATGAGCGTTGTGGACGGCGGCGCTGTGGGCATTATGAGTGGTATGAACCGCATCGGTTGCCGCTGGATTGGCGGCCATGAGGGCATTATGACCAACATCCTGCGTGGTGAGTGGGGCTACAAGGGCTTTGTCATTACTGACCAGACCTCCTTCAACAGCTTTGATTACTGCGACATCCGCGAGGGTCTGGCTGCGGGCAATGACCTGTGGCTGAACACGGCCTACGATATGTGGGCACTCAATGACAGCGAGCTGACTGCAACGGTTATGCAGAACGCCCGCACGGCCGCGCACCGCTATCTGTACGCGGTGGCCAACTCCAACGCAATGAACGGTGTGGATGCCGATACCACGGTCAAGAACATCATCCCGGCATGGCAGTATGGCTACGTGGCGTTGGTGGTCTTTGTGGCGGTGATGTGGTTCTTCGGCTTCAAGGCGGTGCGCGCGCTGTGGGCCAGCAAGCGCTATCTTGCCAAGAAGGCAGAGCGCAAGGCCAGGCGTGCTGCAAAGAAGGCGGCCAAAGCCAACAAAGCGTAATCCAATAAGGCGTAAACCGGCACTTTGCACAATTTGACGAAACAAAACTTGGCCAAAATGCGCAGGGAAATTCCCGTGCATTTTGGCTTTTTTGCAAATTATGCACCAAAACCGGCAGGTTGTGCAAAAAGTGCGCCAAGCGGGCGGCACTCTGCTATAATACAGTCAACACAAAAGCATGGTACCGGCTTATGCGTTTTTAGGCGGCAAAAGCTGCGAAAAACGCATAACCTATTCTAACCAAAAAAGGAGTACCTACCTTGAAAAACGCTGAAATCATCGCAAAACTGAATCTGGAACAAAAATGCGCGCTGCTTTCGGGCGCGGGCACCTTCACCACGCGCGGCTGCCCCAAGGCGGGTGTGCCGTCCATCACCCTGTCGGACGGGCCGAACGGCGTGCGCAAGCAGGCCGGGACGGCGGACCATCTGGGTCTGAACCCCAGCGTGCCGGCGACCTGCTTCCCGACGGCGGCCACCGTGGCCTGCAGCTGGGATCCCGCACTGGGCGAGGAGATCGGCCGCGCCATGGGCGAGGAGGCTGCCGCGCAGGAGGTTGCCGTGCTGCTCGGCCCCGGGCTTAACACCAAGCGCAGCCCCCTGTGCGGGCGCAACTTTGAGTATTTTTCCGAGGACCCGTACCTCTCCGGCAAGCTGGCCGCGGCCTACGTGCGCGGCATCCAGTCCAACGACATCGCCGCTTGCCCCAAGCACTTCGCCGTCAACAGCCAGGAGCTGCGCCGCATGGCGTCGGACTCCGTCGTCGACGAACGAACCCTGCGGGAACTCTACCTGACCGGCTTTGAAATCGTCGTCAAAGAGGCGCACCCCAAGACCATCATGTCCAGCTACAACCTCGTCAACGGCACCTACGCCAACGAGAACGCCCACCTTTTGCAGGACATCCTGCGCAGGGACTGGGGCTTCGACGGCGCTGTCGTGACCGACTGGGGCGGCAGCAATGACCACGCGCTGGGCGTAAAGAACGGTTCTACGCTGGAAATGCCCGCCCCCGGCGGAGACGCCGTGCGCGAGCTGTTGAAGGCTGTAGAGACCGGTAAAATTTCCGAATCTGATGTGGACGCCCGCCTGGACGAGCTGCTGACGCTGGTACTGGACACCCACGCCGCCGTGGAAAACCACAGCCGCAGCTTTGACGCCGACGCCCACCACGCGCTGGCCCGCCGCGCCGCTGCCGAGAGCGCCGTCCTGCTGAAAAACGACGGCAATCTGCTGCCGCTGGCCGCAGGCGCAAGCGTGGCCGTCATCGGTGACTTTGCCGAGACGCCGCGTTACCAGGGCGCAGGCTCCAGCGCCGTCAACTCCATCAAGGTCGATACCTTCCTTGACTGCCTGAAAGACAGCGGCCTGCACAGCGTCGGCTTTGCCGCTGGCTTTGACCGCCAGGGCAAGCCGGACGATGCCAAAAAAGCCGAGGCCGTCGCGCTGGCGAAAAAGGCCGACACCGTGCTGCTCTGCTTGGGGCTGGACGAGATCAAGGAGAGCGAGGGTCTGGACCGCGCCGATATGAAGCTGGCTGACAACCAGATCGAGCTTTTGCAGGCTGTGCAGCAGACCAACCCCAACACTGTCGTCATCGTCAGCGCGGGCGCGTCGCTGGAAACGCCGTGGCTGGCCCACTGCAGGGCGCTTGTCTACGGAGCCCTCGGCGGCCAGGCCGGCGCGGGCGCAATGGCCGATGTGCTGACCGGCAAAATCAACCCGTCCGGCAAGCTGGCCGAGACCTGGGCCAACACCCACGCCGACACCCCCGCCAAGGACAACTTTGCGGGTGCGGGACGCACCGTGCAGTACCGCGAGGGGCTGTACGTCGGCTACCGCTACTACCAGACCGCGGGTGTGCCCGTGGCGTTCCCGTTCGGCTACGGCCTGAGCTACACGAGTTTTGCCTACAGCGAGCTGAAAGCCGACGCCCGCAGCGTGACCCTGACCGTGACAAATACGGGCAGCCGCGCCGGTGCCGAGATCGTGCAGGTCTACGCGGCCAAGCCCGACGCCCAGATCTTCCGCCCCGCGCAGGAGCTGAAGGCCTTTACAAAGGTCTGGCTGGAGGCAGGGGAGAGCAAGACCGTCACCCTGCCGCTGGACGACAAGGCGTTCCGCTACTGGAACACCAAGACCGACAGCTGGGAGGTCGAGGGCGGCACGTATGAGCTTCGCGTAGGGGCGAGCTCTGCGGACATCCGCCTGACCGCCGCCGTTGAGGTGAACGGTACGAGCGCACCGAACCCATACGCGGGCAAGGCGCTGCCGCACTACACCAGCGGCAAGGTGCAGCGCGTGCCCGATGCCGAGTGGGAGACCCTGCTGGGCCGCCCCATCCCGGCGGATACCGTCAAAATTGACCGCAACATGACCCTGGGCGAGCTGAACCACAGCCGCAGCCCGCTGTGCTGGCTGGTCTGGGCTGTGCTCACGATGATGCTGAACGCCAGCTACAAGCGCGGCAGGCCGAACCTGAACGTGATGTTCCAGTACAACATGCCGCTGCGCGCGCTGGCCAAGATGACCAACGGTGCCATCAGCATGGGTATGGTGGACGGCATCGTGCTGGAGGCAAAAGGCTTCTGGGTCATCGGTCTGCTGAAGGTCATCGTCGAGGCCGTTAAAAACATCATCCTCAACGCGCAGCTGGAAAGCCGCCTGCGCAACAGCTGACAGGAAGGGCTGTCATGCAGCTTTGGAATACCTTTGCGGAAAAGCATCCTGCCGCAGCCAAGTGGGTGCGCGAGGGTGGCTTGTTCGCCGTCGTGTCGAATTTGATTACTGTGTTCAAGTACCTGCTGCTGCAATTTTTGCCCAAGGCGTTTGCCGGCCTGCCGATGGTCGACTTCGGCTGGCCGGGCATCCCGGTGACGCTCTTTGGCGAGACGTTTCAGTGGAACATTCTGGGCTACGATGCCGCCCACGGCGGTCTGCCGTACTTCTGCGCGTATATGATCGCCATGGTCATCGGCGAGTGCATCAATTTCCCGATCCAGCGCAATTTTGTGTTCCGCAGCAAGGGCAATCTGGGCAAGCAGATCGCATGGTACGTGCTGGCGTTCTGCATCATCACCTGCATCGTCAACTCCATCAACTGTGTGTGGGTGGCGGTGGCCGGGCTTCTGGTGCCGGACTTCATCTACAACATTGGCACCTGAACGGCGGCATCTCGATGGTGATCTTCTTCTTCGTAAACAAAATCATCTTCCCGGAAGGGGAGGCTAAGAAGGCATAAGGATAGCCGAGCAGCGTAAAAACTGCTCGGCTTTGTTGTTTGTTGGTTGCGTGGCTTCCCCCTCGGGGGAAGCTGTCAGCGGCCCCGACCGCTGACTGATGAGGGGCTGCGTTGCCGTTAGTACCCGTCAAAGGGCGCAGCCCCTCGGGGGAAGGCTTAGAAATTAAAAATAATTCACCGCCAGGATCGCCGCACCCAGCACGACCAGCACAACGCCTGTCGCGCGGTTCAGCGTGGCAGGCTCGGCCTTGTTTGCGAACTTGGCGGCAATGCGCGCCCAGAGCAGCGTGCTCAGCACACAGCAGATCAGGCAGAACAGATCCGGTACACCGCCAATCGCAAAATGGCTGACAGAACCGGTGAAGGCCGTGAACGCCATGATAAAAACACTCGTTCCGACGGCGGTTTTCAGCTCATAGCCCAGCACGGAGGTCAAAAGCAGCAGCATCATCATGCCGCCGCCCGCGCCGATGAACCCGCAGATAAAGCCCACGCCCGCGCCGCAGAGCAGCGACTGCGCGAACCGCTTCTGTACGCTGACGGCGTTCATCGCGCTCTTGGTCGTCATGACGGGCCGCACGATGAACTTGACGCCCAGCAGCAGCGTCATGAACGTTGAGAAACCGCCCATCGTTGTGCCGGGCACGAGGCTGGCCACATAGCTGCCAACCAGCGTGAAGCAGAGCACCGACGCCATCATGACCGCGCCGTTTTTAATGTCCAGGTTGCCGTTTTTGCCGTAGGTGAAGGCAGAGATCGCACTCGCCAGCACGTCGCTGGCCAGCGCAATGCCCACGGCCATATAGGGGTCCATCCCCAAAAAAGTAATGAGCATCGGGCTGATGACCGCCGCGGCGCTCATACCCGCAAAGCCTGTGCCCAGTCCCGCGCCGATGCCCGCAATAAAGCAGACGATGAATGCTACCAGATAGGTCATATTCTTACTCCTTGTGCAGCTCCCGCAGGAGGTTTGCATCCATGCGGCGCAGATAGTCCTGCAGCGTCTGCTGCTCCTGCGCCGTAAAGCCCGCAAACAGCGGCTCCAAGCTGCAGCGCTGGATGTCCGCCAGTACCGCGACCATCGGCAGGGCATCGGGCGCAAAGCCCAGCAGCCGCTGGCGGCGGTTGTCCGGCGCAGGGGAGACCGTCAGCACGCCGCGTGTGCGCAGCCGCTCCACCGCCGCCGATACATTGGATTTTGCCAGACCGCGGTAGCGGCAGATGTCGCTGGCCGTGCGGCAGTCTGGATTGTTGTGCAGAAACAGCAGGATGTCAATTTCCAGCTGGTTCAGCCCGTACTGTACGGAAGCAGCCTCAAACCGCGCTGCATGGTACTTTTTGTAGTGCTGTATGTAGCTCAATATGGGCAGCAACTGCATCACTCCTTTGCAAGGCTCAAATGGAACAGTTCTAATTATAACCATTTGCACAGCAAATGTCAATACTGCCTGTTTAAAAGCAAACATCAGAGAGGTACAGCCGCGCCGCGCCAGGCTATACCGGATACACAGAAAAAAGAGGATGCGGACGGATCCGCACCCCCTAAAACAAAAACAAACCCGAAACAATGCTTCACAAAGAAGATTGAGTTCGGATTTGCACAATATGGTGGACCTGGAGGGATTCGAACCCTTGACCTCTCGGATGCGAACCGAACGCTCTCCCAACTGAGCTACAGGCCCATGTCATTTCGACTTGATAAGTGTACCTCTTTTCTGCCAAAAAGTCAAGAGGGTAATGCAGATTTTGTTTGCAAGCGCCGGACATATCCTGTAACATACGAATTTATATTGTAACAGGTGCAATCCGCCTGCATCTTGCGCTTCTCTTTATATAGTGCTATAATGGTACAAATCTTGCAGTGCCCGTATAAAAACGTATAGGCAATGTGGATTGAATCCAGCGCGTGGGTTGAATTATAGTATTCTCATTGAAGGTACAAGAATTCAACCTATGTGGGGAGGAAACCTTATGCAAGGCAAGCTGATTGCAAGCTACCGGCGGGAGCTTTCTGCGCTGGATGACCTGCAATGCGCCGGAACCGTGACCTATACGCTGACACAGGAGGCGGATGCGTTTGTCATCACTGTCCAGCGCGACGGGGCACGGGCAGCAGCGTGTATGCTATGTGAGATAGAGGAGGAGCGCGCGGGGATGCTGACCCGTTTCCTGTACGAAAACGCCGTGGAGCCTGCGCATACCTCCGCGGTACTGCATGACCTCTGTGGATCGAAGGTGGGCTGACATGGCGGTGTTGTTGCATGACCGTCCGGAAGCAGCCGGACAAAAGCAGAGAGAGGCGCTCAGGCTGCCCCGGACCTCCGCCGTGGTGGCACTGTTTGCATTCAGCTCCCGCATGGATCGCGATTCCATGCGGCTGTTCGCCCGGACCCATGGGGACGAGGTTCGCGCCGCGGCCATTGCATCGACGGGGCAGGAGGTACTGGAGCTGCTGCACGGCGGCCTTCGCCCGCAGGTGCTTGTGCTCGACGCCCTGCTGACCAAGCCGTCCGTGACGCAGATCTTGCAGGAGATCAGCACGATGCAGCCGGACCCGGAGCCGGCAGTCCTTGTGCTGGTGCCCGTGCCGGAGGAAACCGCCGCGCGCAAGGCGCTGGGCCTGTTTGCCCAGTACCGAATCATGCTGCGCCCCTACGGGATGAAGAATCTTTTCGATGAGATCTACCGCATGGGCACAACGGACGACGAGCATCGGCTCTACCACCTGCGCCGCTGCTGTGAGGATGTACTGGATGACTTCGGCGCACGGTCCACACTGAACGGCTACCGCTATGCCGAGCGGATGCTGCTCTACGCGCTGTACGCGGAGCGCCCGCAGAAAATCGGCGATTTGCAGCAGTATGTCGCGTCTGAGGAAAACATCGAGATCGGCACTGTGACCTCGGCGCTGAACCGGATGTCGGCAGGTATGTCCAAGCGCGGTGCGGAGCCGTACCGCGGACTTTGCCTGCGCTGCGGCCGCCCGGAAAACGGCGTGCTCTCCAACGGGCAGCTGTTTGAGGGGCTGCTCAAGGAGCTGCGCCGCCGACTGGAACCGACTGTATAAATTAGGAAAGAAGGTGTTTTCCATGGACAGAAGAAACGAGGATACAGCACTGCTGGCCTTGCGCGGGGGATTGCGCGGGCGGTTCCGGCGCTCGTTTGACAGCATGGAGAACGCCTTTGAGGTATTGCAGGACCGCTTGCAGCACGCGGTAAACCCGGCAGAGCGCGCCGAGCTGATGCCGCTGCTCGAGGAATTGCAGACGCAGCTGATCTGCCTGCGGCGGCTGGGGGACCAGGCGTCGGATGCCGCCACGGCGGCGCTGCTGCACGGCACCTGTGTGCCGCAGCCCATCGACCTGCTGGGGCAGCTGCGGGAATTTTGCAGTATTTTGCAGGAGGAGGCCGCGCAGTACGCGCTGCCCTTTACCGTGACGCTGCAGGCCGACGGGCTGGACGTGCTGCCCACGACGGGGGATGTTTCGCTGCTCAACGGTCTGCTGACGAACCTTGTCTCCAACACACTGGCCGCGGACCGTGCGGCGCACATTATGCTGCTCTGCACGCCGGGTCGGCTCTGCTACAGGGACAACGGCCCGGGTCTGCCGCCCGATGCCGCCGCCCTGCTGACCGAGGGGCAATGGAGCGAACGCCTGCTCCACGCGGGCGGGCTGGGCCTGCCGCTGGTTGCCGCTTACACAAGCGCCATGGGCTGGGCGCTGACCGTAGGGGAGGGGCCGGGTATGAGCTTGCAGTTCACGCTGCCCGCTGCGCCGCCGCTCGACGGCATGGTGCTGACCTCGCCCACCGAGCGTCTCGCTGACCGGCAGAACCGCCGCAGACTGATACGCCGGGAACTGGCGGTTCTGGTAGCGGATACTTCGATGCAGTAAGTAAAAGCGCTGTTCTTGGAAGGGAGCGGCGCTTTTTTGCAGCATGGCTTCCCCACGGGGGAAGGCTTTAAGGAGACGGGCAGCCTCATTTTTTTTCCACACCGCTTTACTTTAAGCCCAAATTATTGTAAAATGTTATACAAAGAGAATGGTTTACTATGCCTGCACGGCACAGCGGACCGCCAAAATAACTACAGGTGGTGTTTTTTATGGCAATTCAGTATAAACGTATTCTTCTGAAGGTCAGCGGCGAGGCTCTGTCCGGCCCCAAGGGCACGGGCTTTGATGAGGAGACCATCGCCTCCATCTGCGCGGGCATCAAGGCTGCGCACGACCTCGGTGCCCAGATCGGCATCGTCGTGGGCGGCGGCAACTTCTGGCGCGGACGCTCCAGCGGCAAAATGGACCGCATGGACGCCGACAAGATCGGTATGCTGGCCACCGTTATGAACGCGCTGGCTGTCAAGGACGCGCTGCGCCAGCAGGGCGTGGACGCCGTCGTCATGACCAGCTCCTTCATGCCGCAGGTCGCCGAGTGCTTCACGAGCGATAAGGCCATTGCCGCGCTGGAAAGCGGCAAGATCGTCGTGTTCGGCGGCGGCACCGGCAACCCGATCTTCTCCACCGACACGGCCTCCGCCCTGCGCGCACTGGAGATCGGCGCGGACGCCATGTTCAAGGCCACGATGGTCGACGGCGTCTATGACAAGGACCCCCACAAGTACGCCGACGCCGTGCGCTACGACACGCTGACCTTCACCCGCGTGCTGGATGAGCGCCTGGCCGTCATGGACTCCACCGCCGCGACCCTCTGCCGCGACAACGGTCTGCCCATCCTCGTGTTCGATCTGGGCCAGCCCGCCAACATTGCCAAGGCTGTCAAGGGCGAAAGCGTCGGTACCCTGGTCAGGGAATAAGACGCAAAAGCACAAATTGAAAAATTCATATTTTCCCCCTATACTATCTTAAAATAAGGAGAATTTCATTATGAGCAGCACGACGAAACCCTTTGAAGAAAAAATGAATGCCAGTGTCAACCACCTCATCCATGAGCTGGCCTCCATCCGCGCAGGCCGCGCCAACCCCGCCATTCTGGACAAGGTCACGGTCGATTACTACGGCAGCCCCACGCCCATCCAGCAGATCGCGGCTGTCGCCGTCGCCGAGGCCCGCATCCTGACCATCTCCCCGTGGGACCGCTCGATGCTCAAGCCCATCTCCAAGGCCATCCAGACCAGCGACATCGGCATCAACCCCATTGATGACGGCCAGGTCATCCGTCTGGTGTTCCCGGCCCCCACCGAGGAGCGCCGCAAGCAGCTGACCAAGGATGTCAAGAAGCAGGGCGAGGACGCCAAGACTGCCGTGCGCAACATCCGCCGCGACGCCATGGACAAGTTCAAGGCCATGAAGAAGGCCGGCGAGATCACCGAGGACGACCAGAAGAAGCTGGAGGAAGAGACCCAGAAGCTGACCGACAAATATGTCAAGCTGATCGACGACACCTGCGCCGACAAGAACAAGGAAATCATGGAGGTCTGATCTCTCCATGAACGATAGCCTGTGCGGGCATGTCATGCGACACGCCCGCATAGGCTGTTATTGCATCATTGAATAAAACGATTCCGCGAAAGGAAACCACCGTTTATGAAGACCCGCATCATCACCGCCGCTGTCGGCCTGGGCGTTTTGGCCGTTGTGCTGGCATTTTTTGACACCTTCCTGTTTGACTTGGTATTAAGTGCCGTCTGCCTGATTGCCATCCATGAGGTTTTTTCCGCTATGGGCTTTGGCAAAAAGCAGTGGTATCTCTATGCCGCCGCTGTGCCGCTGACGCTGCTGGTCATGCTGAGCACATCGCAGATGGTGCGCGGCCTGCTGCTGCCCGCGGCCTTTTTGACGGTGCTGTTCTACAACGTCTGTCAGATCGCCCACGTCAAAACACTGGATTTCGGTAAGCTGACGGGGTTTATCTACTTCTCGGGCGTCATCACGTTCTGCTTCTACTCGCTCATCCACTTAAAGCGGATGCTGCCCTTCGCAGAATATCGCTATGACGCAATTTATTTCATTCTGCTGATCCTCTGCTTTGCCTGGGGCGGCGACACCGCGGCCTACTTTGCGGGCCGTGCGTTCGGCAGGCACAAGCTGGCTCCTATCGTCAGCCCCCACAAGACCGTGGAGGGCGCTGTGGGCGGCGTGCTGGGCAGCATGGCTGCGGGCTGTGTGCTGACGCTCGCCTACTCGCTGCTGTCGGCCAAATACAACGTCATCAGCATTCAGGTGCAGCCGAAGCATTATCTGGTGCTGCTGGGCATGGGTGCCGTGGCATCGGTGCTGGGCATTCTGGGTGACCTGTTCGCGTCGTCCGTCAAGCGCCAGGTCGGCATCAAGGATTACGGCACGATCTTCCCGGGGCACGGCGGCATTCTGGACCGCTTTGACAGCGTCATGTTCATCGCGCCCTTTGTTTCCATCGCGGTACGCTACTTCTTCTATCTGCTGTGAGGAATCGTAAAAATGAGTAAAGTCATCACACTTTTGGGCTCCACGGGTTCCATCGGTACCCAGAGCCTGGACGTCTGCCGTATGCACGGCTATGAGGTGTTCGGCCTGTCCGCCAATTCCAGCGTCGATAAGCTGCTGGCGCAGATCGCGGAGTTCCACCCGAAGTACGTCGCCGTCACCGACCCCGCCGCGTTTGACAAGCTCTCCGCCGCGCTGGCCGGGCAGGCTGACGCGCCGAAGCTGCTCAAGGGCGCGGAGGGACTGCGCGCGCTGGCCTGTATGGACGGCGCGGGCACGGTGCTGAACGCCGTTGTCGGCATTGCGGGCCTCGACGCCTCGCTGGCTGCGATTGAGAGCGGCCACGATCTGGCGCTGGCCAACAAAGAAAGCCTTGTCACGGGCGGCCATCTTGTGACCGATGCTGTCAAAAAGCACGGCGTCCACCTGCTGCCCGTGGACAGCGAGCACAGCGCTATTTTCCAGTGCTTGCAGGATCAGCACAGCGCCAAAACGCTGGAGAAGATCCTGCTGACGGCCTCCGGCGGCCCGTTTTTCGGTATGACCACCGAGCAGCTGCGCACCAAGACGAAGGCCGACGCGCTCAAGCACCCGAACTGGAATATGGGCGCCAAAATCACGATTGATTCTGCGACCCTGATGAACAAGGGTCTGGAGCTGATCGAGGCCGCGTGGCTGTTCGGTCTGCCCGAGGATAAGATTCAGATCGTCGTCCAGCGTGAGAGCATCATCCACTCCGCCGTGCAGTTTGCGGATCATTCGATCATTGCGCAGCTCGGTGTGCCCGACATGCGCATTCCCATCCAGTATGCGCTGACCTGGCCCGAGCGCCTGCCCAGCCCCGTGCCGGAGCTGGACTTCACCGCGCTGACCAAGCTGAGCATTGCAACAGCGGACGACGAGACCTTCCGCTGCCTCAAAGCCTGCAAAAAGGCTATCCGCAAGGGCGGTCTGGCTCCCTGCGCCGCCAACGGTGCGAACGAGGCCGCCGTTGCGCACTTCCTGCGCGACGAGATCGGCTTCCTGGACATTGGCCGCCTGGTCGAGGGCATCGTCGACAGTGATTCCTTCGGCGGCGACTACACGCTTGCCGACGTCCACGAGTGTGACCGCATGGCCCGAGCCTATGTGGAGGCACATATCTGATTGGAACTGCCCGGTAGGGGCCGCACATGTGCGGCCCTCAGCTTTCCGGCAGACTCCTGTCTGCCATACACGCGCGGGCCGGGCATGCCCGGCCCCTACAGCTCTACGTCCAATACTTTACTTGTGAGGTGCCTATGACTGCATTGCTGACCGGGCTGGCATCGCTGCTCGTGTTTGGCAGCGTCATTCTGGTGCATGAGCTGGGCCACTTTATGGCGGCGCGCCATTGCGGTATCCATGTCGAGGAATTTTCCATCGGCTTTGGCCCGCGCCTGTGGTCCACGACCCGTGACGGAACGACCTATTCTGTCCGCCTGCTGCCGCTGGGCGGCTATAATCTGTTCAGCCCCCTGCCTGACGAGGAGGACGACGAGGCGGACGAGAGCGGGGAGAGCGCACCGCCGCCCGCCCCGAAGCCCCGCAAAACCACGCTTTTCCCGCTGGTCGTCAGCGGCCAGAAATTTGAGGATGCCACCGCCTGGCAACGCTTTTTTGTCACGCTCTGCGGTGCGCTGATGAACTTTATCCTCGGCGTCGCGGTGCTGTTGGTGCTCGTCCTTACCATGGGCAAGGTCGGCAGTACGACGATTGCGGATTTCAGCGAGAACGCCACAAGCTCCGCAGCCCTGCAGGAGGGCGACACGATTTTGCAGATTAGCAGCAACCCCTGCTGGACGCTCTACGACATAACCGATATGTTTTACACCGCGGAGGAGGAAACCTACAACGTGGTGGTCCTGCGCGGCAGCGAGGTCCTGGAGCTGCAGGATGTGACCTTCACCCCGACGCGCGACGCGGACGGCAACGTGCTGTACGGCATGGATTTCCGCGTTGAGCCGATGAAAAAAGACCTGCGGCACGTCATTGTCATGACCTGCGATATGTATAGTTACTACAGCAGGGCTATTCTGGGCAGCTTTTTTGACCTGCTCGCCGGCAAGGTGGGCGTGGAGGAACTGTCCGGCCCCCTCGGCACGGTGTCGGCGGTCAACCAGGCCGTGCACTACGGCTGGCGGGAGGTACTGTCCCTGCTGGCTCTGCTGACCATCAACGTCGGCATCTTTAACCTGCTGCCCATCCCGGCGCTGGACGGCTGCAAGCTGCTGTTCCTTGCGTGGGAGGGCCTGACCGGCCATCCTGTGCCGCCCCGCGTGCAGGGCGTGATCAACACGGCGGGTACGGTGGCGCTGGTGTGGCTGATGATTCTGGTCACGATGCACGATATTTCACGATTCTTATAAGGAGAACTACGATGCAGCGTCAATTAAAAAAAGAAGTCAAGATCGGCAGCATTAAAATCGGCGGCACGAACCCCATTGCCGTCCAGACGATGCTGAATGTGCCCGTCAAGGATATTGCGGGCAACGTGGCCCAGGCAGAGCGCGTCGCCAAGGCGGGCTGCCAGATCGTCCGCGTGACCGTGCCCACCCCGGCGGACGCCGCCGTCGTGGCTGCCATTAAAGAGAAGGTGGACATCCCCGTTGTGGCGGACATCCACTTTGACTACCGCGCCGCGCTTGCGGCGCTGGATGCCGGTGCGGACAAAATTCGCATCAACCCCGGCAACATCGGGGATGATGACCGCGTCAAGGCCGTGGCCGACGCCTGCAATGCCAGAAATGTGCCCATCCGCATCGGTGTCAACGGCGGCAGCCTCGAAAAGCACATCCTGGCCAAGTACGGCGCTCCCGTGCCCGAGGCCATGGTGGAGAGCGCCATGTACCATGTGCGGCTGCTGCAAAAATACGACTTTGATAATATCGTTATTTCGATCAAATCCAGCAACGTGCCCCGCATGATGGCGGCGTACCGTCTGCTGGCCGGCCAGACGGACTACCCCCTGCACGTCGGCGTGACCGAGGCCGGCGGCAACCGCATGGGCCTCATCAAGTCCGGTATGGGCATCGGCGGTCTGCTGATGGAGGGCATCGGCGACACGCTGCGCGTCAGTCTGACCGATGAACCCGAGAACGAGGTCTACGCCGGGTATGACATCCTGCGCGCGGCGGGCTACGCCGTCGCCGGTCCCGAGATCATCAGCTGCCCGACCTGTGGCCGCACCCAGTACCCGATGATCGAGATCGCCAACGAGGTCGAGGCGCGTCTGCGGGACGAGGGCTTTAAGAAGCCGCTCAAGATCGCTATTATGGGCTGTGTTGTCAACGGCCCCGGCGAGGCATCCGACGCCGACATCGGCATTGCCGGCGGTAAGGATGAGGCCCTGCTTTTCATCCGCGGCGAGAAGATCCGTATGCTCAAGGGCGATATTGTCGGCCAGTTGCTGGACGAAATTCATAAGATGTAACCCATAAAGCCTTCCCCCTTGGGGGAAGGTGGCCCCGCAGGGCCGGATGAGGGGCAAGCTGTCCTCGGCAATCCGTTTGCGGGTAATGCCCGGCAACTTCGCCCTCATCAGTCCGCTTCGCGGACAGCTTCCCCCGAGGGGGAAGCCAACCCTCGTAGGGGCGGATGCTTGCATCCGCCCGCGAGGCGTCGAGGACGCTGCCCCCTACAAGAATTGCCACCCATTTATTGAGGTACGAATCCTTTGAAACCATTTGTCACCCAGGTCTGGCCGCAGTTTACGGCGGACCAGCAGTTCTGCGCGGCGTTCGGCAGTGTGCTTGTGGACCGCGTGGAGCTTTACCGCACACAAAGACAGGTCGTCATCTGCCTGCGCAGTGCTGAACCCTTGGATCAGGCGCTGTGCGGGCGTCTTTGTGCGTCCCTTGCCGAGGTGTTCGCCGGGTATGAGCTGCAAGTCCGCAGCTACTTTGCCTACCCGAACATCACCCCCGAGGCCGTGCGCCTGATGATCGAGGAATTGAAAGAAAAGGGAATGCCGGTCAACGGCTTCCTCGATAAGTCCGAGCCCGTCACCTTTGGCGAGGACGGCATCACGGTCCACGTCAGCGCGGGCCGCCAGATCCTTGAGAGCGTCGAGCTGCCCCGCGTGCTGGCCGAGATGATCCAGGAGCGCACAGGAAGTCTGCCTGTTGTCCGCCTGACCGATTCCGGTAAGGCGCGCACCGAGGAGGAGTTTGAGCAGTACCTGCAGGAGAAGGCCCCCGTTGTCAAGTTCGAGGCCAAGGAGACACCGCCCGACTTTACGATTGAAGGTCTCGCCCTCACGAACAAGCCGGTCAAGCTGTTCTACGGCAAGCAGTTCAAGCCCACCGACACCCGCCGCCTCAATGATCTGGGCGACGGCGGCAAGGTCACGGTCTGGGGCGACGTTTTTGCTACCGAGGTCAAGGGCAGCCGCCGCAAGATTTATTTTACCTCCATCACCGACTACTCCGGCTCCGTCAACCTCAAGGTCATGGGGGAAGAAGGCGCGGATATGTCCAAGTGGGAGGGCCTCAAGCCCGGAACGACCCTCATCGTCCGCGGCAACTATATGTACGACAAGTACGAGCATGACTTTGTCATCATGCCCTACGACGTTTTGCAGGTCGAGCGTGAGCAGCGCCAGGATACCGCGCCCGACGGCGAAAAGCGCGTCGAGCTGCACTTGCACACCAAGTCCAGCTCGATGGACGGCTTCAACGACCCCGGCAAGATCGTGCGTCTGGCTCACCGCATGGGCCACCGCGCCATTGCCATCACCGACCACGGCGTCTGCCAGGGCTACCCCGAAGCGATGCTGGCCACCGATGCCATCCACGAAACAGACCCGAACTTTAAGCTGATTTACGGCTGTGAGGCCTACTTCGTCGATGACATGATCCCCGCAGTCTACGGCAGCGCCGAGATGCCGCTCTCCGGCTCGTTCGTCGTCTTTGACACCGAGACGACGGGTCTCGACTCCAACACCGAGCGCCTGACCGAGATCGGCGCGGTCTATGTCGAGAACGGCAAGATCAACGAGGAAAAGAAGTTCTGCACCTTCGTCAACCCCGGCAAGCCGATCCCGCAGAAGGTCGTTGACCTGACCGGCATCAACGATGCCATGGTCGCCGACGCTCCGACGCCCGAGGAGGCCATCCGCGCTTTTAAAGAATTTTGCGGGGACAACATCCTTGTGGCCCACAACGCCCACAGCTTTGATATGCTGTTCATCCGCAAGGCAGGGGAGAAGGCGGGCGTCAGCTGGGACGAGAACACCTATATCGACACACTGCCGATGGGACAGGCGCTCTTTCCGGGGCTGCGCAACTACAAGCTGGACACCATCAACAAGCACCTTGAGATCCCGCCCTTCAACCATCACCGCGCCGTCGATGACGCCATGGCGCTGGCCCGCATCTATGAGGTCATGCTGACAGACCTCGAGGAAAAGGGAATCCATACGGTGGAGTCTATCAACACCGGCCTCGGCGGCAACAAAGAGGTGCTGAAAAAGAAATACTACCACCTTATTATATTGGTGCAGAATCAGGTGGGCTTAAAGAACCTCTACCGCATTGTCAGCGCCGCCCACACGCAGTATTTCTTTAAGAAACCGCGCGTGCCGCGCAGCCTGCTGAACCAGTACCGCGAGGGCCTGCTGCTCTCCCCAGCCTGTGAAGCAGGTGAGCTTTACAGGGCGATCGTGGCCGGTCAGCCCTACGAACAGCTGCTCCGCATTGCTGATTATTACGATTATCTCGAGGTGCAGCCGCTCGGCAACAATGAATTCATGGTGCGCAACGGGCAGGTGGACTCGATCGAGGCCATCAAAAATTTCAATCGCACCGTCATAAAGCTGGGCGAGGACCTGCATAAGCCGGTTGTCGCCACGGGCGACTCCCACTTTCAGGAGCCGGAGGACTGGATCTACCGCGCTGTTCTGCAGGCCGGCAACGGCTTCAAGGACGCGGACAACCAGGCCCCGCTCTACTTCCGCACCACGCCCGATATGCTGGAGGATTTCAGCTATCTGCCGCAGGAAAAGGCGTATGAAATTGTGGTGACGAACCCCAACAAGATCGCCGCGACCATCGACAACAACCTGCGCGCCATCCCCAAGGGCACCTACCCGCCCAGCATCCCAGGGGCGGAACAGGAGCTGCGCGACGACACCTGGAAGCATGCGGCGCGCGACTACGGCAGCCCGCTGCCCGATGTGCTGCAAAAGCGGCTGAAAAAGGAGCTGGACTCCATCTGCGGCCACGGTTACGCCGTTTTGTACGTCATTGCCGTGCGTCTGGTGGCCTACTCCAATGCGGGCGGCTATCAGGTCGGCAGCCGCGGCTCCGTCGGCTCATCCGCCGTCGCGCACTTCTCCGGCATTTCCGAGGTCAACTCGATGCCGCCGCACTATCTGTGCCCCAACTGCAAGCACAGCGAGTGGATCAACGACGGCGTACACTTTGACGGCTTCGACCTGCCCGACAAGACCTGCCCGGTCTGCGGCAAGCCGATGATCGTCGAGGGCCACGACATCCCGTTTGAGACCTTCCTCGGCTTCTACGGCGACAAGGAGCCTGATATTGACCTGAACTTCTCGGGCATGTATCAGTCCCACGTCCACCGCTACACCGAGGAGCTGTTCGGCAAGGAAAACGTGTTCAAGGCGGGCACGGTCTCCGGTCTGCAGGATAAGACCGCCTACGGCTACGTCAAAAAATACCTCGAGGAGCGCAGCAAGACCGTCAACCGCGCCGAGGAAAACCGCCTTGTCATGGGCTGCACCGGCGTCAAGCGCACGACGGGTCAGCACCCCGGCGGCATGGTCGTTGTGCCGGATACCTTCGACATTTACGACTTCTGCGCCATCCAGCACCCGGCGGACGACGTCAAGGGCGGTCTGCTGACGACCCACTTTGAATTTAAATACCTGCACGATACGCTGCTCAAGCTGGATGAGCTGGGCCATGATGTGCCGACCTTCTACAAGTTCTTTGAGGAATACTCCGGCATTCCGATTGATTCCGTCCCGATGAACGACGAGAAGGTCTACAGTCTGCTGACCAGCCCCGAGGCCCTCGGCGTGACGGAGGAGCAGATCGGCTCCAAGACCGGCACGTTCGGCATCCCCGAGATGGGCACGAACTTCGTGCGCCAGATGCTTCTGGACGCCCAGCCGAAGAATTTCTCCGAGCTGATCCAAATCTCCGGCCTGTCCCACGGCACCGACGTCTGGACCGGCAACGCCGACGAGCTGATCCGCTCGGGCACCTGCACGATTGCGGAGGTCATCGGCTGCCGTGACAGCATCATGCTGTACCTGCTGCGCAAGGGACTGGAGCCGAAGATGTCGTTCGACATCATGGAGGCCGTGCGTAAGGGCAAGGTCGCCAAGGGCGGCTTCAAGCCCGGGTGGGAGGAAGCCATGCGCGAGCACGATGTGCCCGACTGGTATATTGAATCCTGCCGCAAGATCAAGTATATGTTCCCCAAGGCCCACGCCGTGGCCTACCTGATGGCGGCCATCCGCCTGATGTGGTTCAAGGTCTACCACCCGGCCATCTTCTACGCGGTGTACTTCACGGTGCGCGGCGCGGATATTGACTACGAGGCCGCCGTGGGCGGCGTCCGTGTGGCGAAGCAGCACCTGCGCGACAACGAAAAGATCCCCAAGGACGAGCGCACCGCCAAGGACGATGACGCGCTGGTCAGCCTGCAGCTGGAAAACGAAATGCTGCAGCGCGGCTGCGAGTTTTTGCCCATCGAGCTGGGCAAAAGCTACGCCAGCAAGTACGTGGTGGAGGACGGCAAGGTGCGTCTGCCGTTCACGGCCATCCGCGGTCTGGGTGATGCCGCCGCCGTTGCGCTGGAACAGGCCACGATGCACGGGCAGGAGTATATCTCGGTGGAGGAATTGCAGCAGGCCAGCGGTGTGGCGCAGTCTGTTTTTGACAAGCTCCGCGCCGTCGGCGCTTTGGGCAGTCTGCCAGAAACGAGCCAGGTGGATTTGTTCAGTATGATATAAAGGTGAGGGGCTCTGCCGCTTTGCGTTGCCGCTTTGCCGTTGCCGCCAACTTGCCCCCTTGACAACCTACCTGATTTGCGCTATAATAGCAGTCACTGATGCGGGATTAGCTCATCCGGTAGAGTGACTGCTTCCCAAGCAGTAGGTGGCGAGTTCGAGACTCGTATCCCGCTCCAAGATACCCCGAGGCGTTTCGCTTCGGGGTATTTTTATTTGTGCAAAAAGAGGTGCCGACCATGCTTGACGCATTCCCGATCTATCACTGGTTCCACAACGGCAACCCGTATTCCGGGGCAGAGGGCGGTATGCGCTATGTCATCACCCCCATCAAGGTGCCCGACCCGAGCGACGAGAGCGGCAAGAAAAAGCGCGAGGCCCTCTGCGCCGAGGTCTGGCCCGGCCCGTGGAGCATCGAGCATACCGCCGAGGAAAAGATCGAGACGCAGCTGTTTGACGGCGACCAGGCGGGCTTGGATAAGGCCGTCGCCTGGCTGCATGAGCGTTACACCGCCGAGGCAGACCGCTGGACGGACATCCCGTCGATCCTCGACTGTGAGCCGGACCGCTGACGACTGATGAACACCTGCTGCACACCGCGGCAGGTGTTCATCAGTCGTCAGCGGCAGCATGGACCCGGCCATCTCGGTGCACAGCGTTGTCTTGGTGCAGCCCGCTGCACCGGAGAAATTGCAGCCCGGCGAGATCGTCGCCTACCGGAGCGGCAGAAGCGTCGTGATCCACCGCCTTGTGGAAAACCACATCGTCGAGGGCGAGCTTGTCACCAAGGGAGACGCCAACGCCGAACCCGACCCGCTGAAGGTCGAGTACGCCGGCGTGCTGGGCACGGTCACGGCGCACATCCCGTTCATCGGCATCTATGCCGGGGCGCTCAACACGCTGCCCGGCAAGCTGTACGCCTTCGGGTTTATCGTGGCCGCCGCCATGCTCTATCTGCTGGCGCATGAATTGAGCGAATAAGTACGAAGCCGCACCCCGCGCAGAGACAGGGGTGCGGCTTTTGCGTAAAAACGCGATTTGTACAAAAGCAGGTTGCACAAGACTGGCAAAGAGCGTACAATAGTGCTGAATGAGGCGATTTGTATGTGGTTATTGTACGCAGTCGGCTCTGCGCTGTTCGCAGGTCTGACATCCATTCTGGCAAAATGCGGCATTCGCAAAACGGATTCCACCGTGGCCACGGCCATCCGCACGATCATTGTGCTGATTTTTGCGTGGGTCATGGTGTTTGTGGTCGGCTCGCAGGGGACGATTGCCAGCATCCCGGCCAGAAGTCTGGTATTCCTGGGGCTGTCGGGTCTGGCTACGGGTGTCAGCTGGCTGTGCTATTTTTATGCCTTGCAGCGCGGGCCGATCGATAAGGTCGTGCCCATCGACAAGAGCAGCACGGTCATGACGATCTTGCTGGCTGCACTGCTGCTGGGCGAGAGTGTGACCTTGACCAGGGGCATCGGCGTTGTGCTGATCGCCGCCGGCACGTTCCTGATGATCGAGAAAAAGGGCGGCGTCCAGAAAGAGGAAAACGGCTGGATGTTGGCGGCGTTCGGTTCGGCCACTTTTGCGGCGCTGACCTCGATCCTGGGCAAGGTCGGCATCACCGGGGTCGAGTCCAATCTCGGTACGGCGCTGCGCACCGGCGTGGTGCTCATCATGGCGTGGGTCATGGTGTTTGTGCAGGGCAAGCAGGGCCGGGTGAAGGCGGTGCCCCAAAATGAGCTTGGCTTCATCTGTCTGTCGGGCCTGGCGACGGGTGCCAGCTGGCTGTGCTATTACAAAGCGCTGCAGCTCGGCCCGGCCAGCCTCGTCGCGCCCATCGATAAGCTGAGCATTCTGGTCACGGTGCTGTTCTCCTACATCGTGTTCCATGAGTGCCTGAGCAGAAAGGCTCTGACAGGTCTGGCCATGCTTGTCGCGGGCACACTCGTCATGCTGGTATAAAAATTATCATAACGGCAGCACCTTTTCCTGCAAAGGTGTTGCTTTTTTTGCTGTCTTTTGCCATAATAAATATATATGCAATAGACAGACTTATGCAGGAAAGGAGGCACAGCAGATGGCGAAAATCGCCGTGGTCGAGGACAACGACGCCATGCGGGCGCAGCTCTGCGGGTTCATCGCGCAGTATGCGCAGGAGAGCGGACACCAGCTGGACGTGACCGCCTTCTCGGACGGAGCACAGCTTGTGGAGCCGTACCGCCCCGGGTTTGACATCATCTTTCTGGATATTGAGATGCCAACGCTCGGCGGTATGCCGACGGCGGAGCGCATCCGCAGGCAGGACCCGGATGTGGTGCTCGTGTTCGTCACCAACATGGCACAGTATGCCATCCGCGGGTATGAGGTCGACGCGCTCGACTTTGTGCTCAAGCCCGTCAGCTACTACCAGTTCAGCACCAAGCTGGAGCGCGCCTTGCAGCGCATCCGGCGCCGCCGCGGCGGGCAGGTGGCCTTGCAGGTCAGCGGCGGGGTGCAGCTGCTGGATACCGACGACATCCTTTATCTGGAAACGCGGGACCGCCTTTTGCACTACCACACGGCCACGGATACCTGGTCGGTGCGCGGCAGTCTGCTGAAGGCCGAAAAGGATCTGGCTGCCTACCACTTTGCGCGCTGCAACCAGTGCTATCTGGTCAACCTGCGCCACGTCAGGGGCGTGCAGGATGATCTGGTGCAGGTGGGGGAGGAACGGCTGGAGCGGCTGGAGATCAGTCGTCGCCAGCGCACGGCTTTTCTGGCCGCGCTGGCGGCCTATGTCGGGGGTGCGCTGTAGGTGGATACACTTCTGACATGGGTGATTTGTGCTGTCGGCCTGTGCGGTGCGGAGCTGGCCTACTGGCTGCCGCTGAAAAAACGCAGGAATTTTACCATGCGCACCGCCCTGAATTTTATCGCGGCAGTGCCGTTTGCGCAGGTCATCATCTGGGCCAACAGCGGCCACGCCAATCCGACGATGCTGCTGGTGATTTACGGCGGTTATTTCATCTGGGCTGCGGTGTCAACCCATCTCTGCACGCTGCTGGACTGGTCGGCCAGCGCATATTGCAGCATTTGGATCGTCCTGACGACGGAGTCGGCCTATGAGCTGTGGCGCGTTCTGGTCTGGACGGCGAAGGCGCTTGGAATGCGCCATCTGCCGCTGCACAGCACGCCGATGCTGCTGGGGCAGCTGGGCTTTACCATTGCCTGCTGTGTGACGGTCCGGTATACCATGGCGCGCACGATGCCGGAGGACGGCATCTACCACATCGGCCCTCGCCAGTTGGGCAGTGCCGGACTTCTGGGCGCGATATTCGTCTTTCAGTTTTTTGCACTGCAAACCAGTCTGCGCGTCGGGCTGCAGCCATCGGCGGTAGTCGCACCGTCGATGCTGACCCAGTTTTACTGCGTGACGCTGCTCTATTTACAGACCGAGCTTTTCAAAAAAGCGGCCATGCAGAAGGAGATGGACGCACTGAACCTTCTGTATGATCGCCAGCGCAAGCAGTACCAGATCGCACGGCAGAACGTGCAGATCATCAACCGCAAGTGCCATGAGCTCAAGGTTCAAATCGCCGACCTGCGCCGCCTGCAGCCCGACGAGGCCACAACGCAGAGCCTTGACGAGGCCGAGCAGGCGGCCCGGATGTACGACGCCAACGCTGCCACCGGTAATGAGGTGCTGGACGTCGTCCTGACCGAAAAGAGCCTGCTGTGTGAGGCCCAGCGCATCCGCCTAAACTGCGTGGCCGATGGCACCTGCCTTGCGGCCATCGAGCCGGGTGACCTGTACGCGCTGTTCTCGAACCTGCTCGACCAGGCCATCGACGCTGCAGCCCAGCAGCAGAATGACCGCCGCATGATCGACCTGCTTGTATGCAGGCGGCAGGGCTTCGCGGTCATCAACGTCATCGGCCCGGCGCTGTCCGGCAGCCAGCCCGACCACGGACGCCGCCACAGCTATGAGCTAAAGGTTGCCCGCCGTGTCGTGCAGAAATACAGCGGCGCCATGGCGACAGAGCCCCGCGGAGAGCTGTTCGCCGTCAAGATCGTGATGCCGCTCACCAAGGGATGAAAGAAAAAATACCGCCTGTTTTTTGTGCAAGATGTACAAAGAGCGGGCGGCCTTTTTTGTACCCCAAAAACCGAATATCCCGCCAGGAATACCACTTTTCGCAAACCCATTGCCAGAAATTTAACAGTTCTGTACAATACAGGTACAGTAAAAAACAACACAGGAGGGCGCAATGCGAAGCACGACCAAGCTGATGAAGAACTGGCAGTTCACCGGCCCTGACGGTAAGACCACTGCCGTGGACCTGCCGCACACCTGGAACAACATCGACGGCCAGGACGGCGGCAACGACTACTGGCGCGGCATCTGCATCTACAAGACGCGGTTTGCGGCGCCCGCTTTTGACAAGAATACCCAACAGGTCTGGCTGCAGTTTGAGGGCGTGAATGCCAGCGCCAAGGTCACGCTGAACGGGGTGGAGGTCACCCGCCACGACGGCGGCTACTCCACCTTCCGCGCGGATGTCACGGCGCTGCTGGCCGACAGCAATGTGCTGATCGTGGAGGCGGACAACAGCAAAAATGACCGCGTCTACCCACAGAAGGCTGACTTCACCTTCTACGGCGGCATCTACCGCGACGTCAGCCTGCTGGTCGTCAACCGGAACCACATCGCGCTGGATTACCTCGGCGGCCCGGGCGTGCAGATCACGCCCACTGTCAACGGCGCAAACGCTGACATCGAGGTCAAGACCTGGATGGAGGGCGACGGAGAGGTCGAGTTCTCGATTTACGACGCCGCCGGTGCCGAGGTGCTGACCGGCAAGGGCCGGGACACGACGGTCACGCTGGAGCACCCGCACCTGTGGGACGGCGTCCGCGACCCGTATCTCTACACCTGCGCGGTGCGTCTGGTGCTGAACGGCGAGGTACAGGACGAGGTACGCCAGCGCTTCGGCGTGCGCAGCTTCTCGGTTGACCCCAAGCAGGGCTTCTTCCTCAATGGCCGCCCGTATCCGCTGCACGGCGTCTCCCGCCATCAGGACCGCAAGGGTCTGGGCAATGCCATCACGCGCGAGATGCACGACGAGGATATGCAGCTCATCAAGGAGCTGGGCGCGAACACGATCCGTCTGGCGCACTACCAGCACGACCAGTACTTCTACGACCTCTGCGATGAGGCCGGCATGGTCGTCTGGGCTGAGATCCCCTACATTTCCGAGCACATGCCCAACGGGCGTGAGAACACCATCTCGCAGATGAAGGAGCTGATCGTCCAGAACTACAACCACCCCTGCATCGTCTGCTGGGGCGTCTCGAACGAGATCACGATCTCGACGAAGGACAACCGCGACATGCGCGACAACCATCATGTGCTGAACGATCTCTGCCATGAGATGGACAAGACCCGCCTGACGACGCTGGCCTGCTACGCGATGTGCGGACCCTTCAACCCGGTGGCGCATATCACGGATCTCGTCAGCTGGAACCTGTATCTGGGCTGGTACGTGCCGGGCCTCTTTTTAAACGACCTCTGGATGGACTTCTTCCACCTCTGCTACCCGAACCGCGCGCTCGGTTTCAGCGAGTACGGCGCCGAGGGTATGCCGAACCTGCACAGCAGCCATCCCCGCCGCGGTGACCACACCGAGGAATACCAGGCCATCTACCATGAGTACATGCTCCGCTGCTTTGACCGCCACAAATGGCTGTGGGCGACCCACGTCTGGAACATGTACGACTTTGCCGCCGACGCCCGTGACCAGGGCGGCGAGCCGGGCATGAACCATAAGGGCCTCGTCACCTTCGACCGGAAGACCCGGAAGGACAGCTTCTACCTCTACAAGGCATGGTGGAGCGACGAGAACTTTGTCCACATCTGCTCTAAGCGGTTCACCGACCGCACGGAGAGCGAGATGGAAGTGAAGGTCTACTCCAACCAGAAGTCCGTCGCCCTCTACGTCAACGGCGAGAAGGCCGGCGAGCAGACCGGCGAGCACGCCTTCAGCTTCCGTGTGCCGCTGACCGGCGAGATCGAAGTCAGGGCTGTGGCCGGTGACTGCACCGACACCGCTTCCTTCCGTCATGTGGACACCCCGAATCCCAGCTACAAGCTGGTCAAGACCAAGTCCAAGAGTGCAAACTGGGTCTGATTTGTGAAACATTCCGCCGACCGGCGGTTGTTATAGAAAAAAGGAGGAGAATCCGTGAAAAACACCAAACCGAAAGTACGGCTGTGGTCTGTTCTCACCGGCCTGACGGCGATCCTGACCGTCGCTGCCATTGTGGGCAACATCATCGCAAACCAGTACGCTACCACCCTCAACGTCGCTCTGAATGCATCTACCTATAAGATCATCCACGGCGAGAATACCGGCGATACCGAATACTTCAAGAAGGGCTTTGCTTCCGATGAGGAGCGCGAGGCTTACGAGGCCGAACTGTGCGCGACGGTCGAGGCCGAGGGCGCAGCTCTGCTGAAGAACGAGAACAATGCCCTGCCTCTGGCCAACGGCGCTAAGGTCAGCCTGTTCGGCCACGGCTCTGTGGACCTGATGTACGGCGGCACCGGCTCCGGCTCTGTCGATACCAGCAAGGCTCCCAACCTCAAGCAGGCTCTGGAAGCTCAGGGCATCACCATCAACCAGACCCTGTGGGACCTGTACAGCTCTGACTCCATGATGAGCAAGTACAGCCGCATGACCCCCGCTTCCATCTCCGATACTCTGGAGGCGAACACCCAGTACGCTGTCAACGAGGCTCCCTGGAGCGCTCTGTCCAGCGCTGAGTCCAGCTTTGCTGAGTACGGCGACGCTGCGATCGTGGTCCTCTCCCGCTCCGGCGGTGAGGGCGCAGACCTTCCCAGCGGCGAGAATGGCACCAGCGACAACTGGATCTCCGGCCAGGAGGGCGACGGCAACTACCTCGCTCTGTCTGCTGAAGAGATCGAGCTGCTGCAGAACCTGAAGGCTCTGAAGGACAACGGTACC
>ENA-ORTU01000816-ORTU01000816.1-human-gut-metagenome-genome-assembly--contig:-NODE-816-length-35622-cov-2.822420_pt1 | contig 35622 bp, 31 predicted proteins | sample MGYA00241910_ERZ509184 | MGnify/ENA primary metagenome ERZ509184 (study PRJEB26280, sample SAMEA2338847) | human gut metagenome | biome: human gut; feature: human-associated habitat; material: faeces... | reverse complement strand
ACAACCACCCGACCCAGACGCTCACCGACCTCTTGACCATCCGCCGCGAGCGCGGCAGCCTCGACAACTTCACCATCGGCCTGTGCGGCGACCTCAAGTTCGGCCGCACCGTCCACTCCCTCATCGAGGCCCTTTCCAGGAGCAGCGGGATAAAGTTTGTGCTCATCTCCCCGGAGGAGCTGAAGCTGCCCAGCTACATCAAGAAGGACGTGCTGCAGAAAAAGGGCCTGGAGTACAGCCAGGAGACAGATCTCGCCGCCGTAATGCCCGAGCTCGACATCCTCTACATGACCCGCGTGCAGCGCGAGCGCTTCTTCAACGAGGAGGACTACCTCCGCCTGAAGGACAGCTACATCCTTACCCCGGAGAAGCTGGCCGGGGCGAAAAAGGAACTGCGCATCCTGCACCCCCTGCCCCGCGTGAACGAAATTTCCACCGCCATAGACGAAGACCCCCGCGCCTGCTATTTCCGCCAGGCCCTCTGCGGCAAGTTCGTCCGCATGGCCCTCATACTGAAGCTGCTGGAGGCGTGACATGAACATAGATTCCATCAAAAACGGCATAGTCATCGACCACATCCACGCCGGCGGAGCCATGGAGCTCTACCGACTGCTGCACCTCGACAAGCTCGACTGCACGGTGGCCATAATAAAAAACGCCCCCAGCGAGCTCATGGGGCGCAAGGACATCATCAAGATCGACTCCATGACGGACATTGACCTCACCGTCATCGGCTACGTGGACCCGGGCGCGACGATAAACGTCATCAAGGACGGCCGCCTGTTTGAAAAGCGCAAGCTCACGATGCCCGAGAAGATCGTGAACGTCCTGCGCTGCAAGAACCCGCGCTGCATCACCAGCGTGGAGCCGGACCTGCCGCAGATATTCCGCCTGACGAGTCCCGAGACCCACACCTACCGCTGCATCTACTGCGAGACCAAGGCCGAGAAGATGAACTGAAAACGCGCCGCTCCGCCGCCCCCGCAGGGGGACGGCGGAGCGTTTTTTCAGCCCTGCGCCTCCAGTTTTTCCACCATCTCCGCCAGGGCGCCTGCCAGCTCCTCGGAGAAGTCCGCGTCGGCGGCGGAGGTCTCGATACGCAGCTCCTCGCCCTCGGGCGAGGGCGAGACGCGCAGGGCGCAGTGTCCCGAACGGAGCACGACCCCGTCGTCCAGGGCCGCGCCGGCCTCCATCATCGCGCCCGAAACGGCCCGCATGAGCCTGGCCCTGTCCCGGCAGGCCACGCGCCGCTCCGAGCGCGCCTGGCCCTCCAGCGGGGCGCGCTCTTTCTGACCGCGCGGCTCGGGAGGCTTCTCAAAGGGCGCGTCAGGCAGGCGCAGCGCCCCGTCCAGCGCGTCCAGACAGCACTGGAAATATGCCCGCGGCGTGCCGATGTCGCACCAGTAGCCGGGCATGACCGCGCCGTGTATCTGCTCGCCCCGCTCCAGCAGCAGGGGGAAGAGCCCGGAGGCAAAGTCGAAGCTCTCGCCCGCCGGCACGAGCTCCATCGCCCGCGGCTCTATGACGTAGATGCCCGTGTTGACCAGGTTCGTCACCACCCGCTCCCAGGGCGGCTTTTCGATGAAGCAGCGCACGCTGCCCGCGGCGTCCGGGACGACGAGGCCGTAGCGCAGGGGGTCCCGGCTCTCGTAGAGCGCCATCGTCACCGCTGCGCCCGAGCGCGAGTGCTCGGAGATGAGGCGGCCCAGCTCGAAGTCGCAGGCCGCATCCCCGCTCAGCACGAGGAAGGGCTCTTCCCCGAGAAAGTCCATGCAGTTTTTGACCCCGCCCGCCGTGCCGAGGGGCTGGTCCTCTATACGCCAGGCGAGGTGGACGCCCAGGGCGCTGCCGTCCCCGAAACGCTCTATGATGGGCGCGGGGTTGTAGCCCAGGGCGGCGCAGATCTCGGTTATGCCGTTTGCGCGCAGCAGTTCTATGGCGCGCTCCATGAGAGGCTTACCCAAAAGCGGTACCATGGGCTTGGGAAGTTCGCCCGTGACGGCCTTCAGACGCCGGCCCTCTCCGCCGGCCATGATAACAGCTTTCATGTCCATATTATTTGTGGCGTACGGAGAAATATTGTTGTAAAGATTGACCACATTTGATATAATAACAAACTACGATGATTATGGGAGGCTGCGCCCATGCAGGGAGATATCGAGGTCCGCGAATGTCTTGAGGCAGACGAGCGGGAGCTTTTCTGGCAGCGGCTGAGGGAATACTTCCGCCGCGACATCTTCCCGGGGGAAGAGGACTGCTATCACTGCTCCGAAAAGTACAAAGAGAACATCGAGACCCTGCACGAGCGGCGCTTTGACCCCGTGAGGTACCTCTTTTTCCGGCGGGACGGGCAGGATATCGGCCTTGCGCTCAGTGCGGTCTACGCCTCGGAGGACGGCAAGCAGTTCATCCTGGAGTTCTGCGTTTTTCCGGAGTTTCGCGGAAACGGCACGGGCGCGGCCTGCGCCGGGGCGCTGCTGGCCTGGGGCCGGGAAAACGGAGCGAAATACGCTGAGCTCAACTGCTCCGACGAGCGGCGGGAGCGCTTCTGGTCCCGCTTCGGCTTCGCAAGGAACGGCATAGACGCTCAGGGCGAGCCGCTCATGCTCCTGCCGCCGGAGGAGGACGCGCCAGTGACCGTGGGCCTTGCCAACGGCATAGAGGAATTCTGGGCTCTGGAGCTGAGCTTCTTTGACGAAATGGGCCGCAAGGCGCCGGACAGCATGGGCCGCTCCCGCATGATAGGCGCCATGAGCGCGGGCAGGGTGGCCTTCATAACCGCGAAACGCCTGGGCCGGCCCGTGGGCCTGTGCTCCGTCAGTCGCTGCTTCTCCAGCCTTACCTGCTGGGACAAGGGCGTGCTGGACGACTTTTACATAGAGCCTGCTTTCCGCGGCAGGGGCGTGGCGCGCCTGCTGGTGGAAAAGGCCGCCGAATACTGCCGCAAACAGGGCATCCAGAGCCTCGCCGTCACCGGTTCGGACGCCGACATCGAGCTATACCGGGCTCTGGGCTTCAAAACCAGGCTGGGGACTGACCTGGCCATGCTGCTGCCCTACGAGATCTGAAAAGGGAGGTTGACGCCGCCGTGAACAAAAAAATACAGAGGCTCGTGGAGCCGAACATCAGGCTGTACCTCTTCTTCATGGTGGCCTTCGCCGCGGCGAGCCTGCTATTCGAGCAGTACATCCTGGCCGCGGTGGAGGGCGGCATCATACTCTTCCTCGTCGTGTGCTCGCTCTTCGTCTCCCGGCGCAAGCGCAGGGAGCTCATGGAGTATATCGAGTCCGTCACCTACGACGCGGATACAGCCAAGAACAACACCCTGCTCAATTTTCCCCTGCCCATGGCCGTCTTCTCGCTCAACGATTCGAGGGTCATCTGGGCAAACCAGATATTCTTCAACATGTGCGGCGTCTCCGGCTCGCGCTTCGAGGCGCGGCTGGACGAGCTGGTGCCCACCTTCTCCGGCAAGTGGCTCCTGGAGGGCAAGACCCAGTACCCCGGCCTGCTGGCCATGGGCGGGCGCAAATATCAGATACACGGCAACATCATCCGCCCCGCGGAGGAGAGCGCCGAGCCAGGCCACGGCTATATGGGCATAGCCTACTGGGTGGACGTCACGGAGTACGACGACATCCGCATCAAATACGAGGAGACCCGCCCCGTCATCGCCACCATCGTCATAGACAACTACGACGAGCTGGTGAAAAACCACCCGGACCGCATAAAGAACGACCTGCGCGACGCCGTGGAGGACAGTATCTCCCAGTGGTGCGACGGCAAGGACGGTTTCCTGAGGCGCTACGACAGGGACAGGTACGTCTTCATATTCGAGGAGCGCTGGCTGGCGGCCATGAAGGCGGAGAAGTTCGCCCTGCTGGAGCAGGTGCACTCCGTCGTCAGCCCCTCAGGCATACACGCCACCATCAGCATAGGCGTCGGCCACGACGGCTCGGGCTTCGAGGAGGACTTCCAGTTCAGCTCCCTGGCTGCGGAGATGGCCCTCTCCCGCGGCGGAGACCAGGCCGTGGTCAAGAACCGCTTCAACTTCGAGTTCTTCGGCGGCCGCGGCAGCGAGGTCGAGACCCGCACCAAGGTCAAGAGCCGCGTCATGGCCAACGCCCTGGCCGAGCTCATTGCCGACTCCTCCCGCGTCTTCGTCATGGGCCACAAGTTCGCGGACCTGGACGCCGTGGGCTCCTCCGTCGCCGTCTGCTGCATCGCGCGGAAAAAGGGCAAGCTCTGCCGCATCGTCATAGACCCGGTGAAGAACAGCTCCCAGCTGCTCATAGACCGGATGAAGAACGAGCCGGAGTACAAAAACGCCTTCATCACCCCGCAGGAGGCCATGCTCCAGGCCGACGGGCGCAGCCTGCTCGTCGTCGTGGACACGAACCGGCCGGAGCAGGTGGAGGACAAGAACCTCCTGGAGGCCTGCAACCGCGTCGCCGTCATAGACCACCACCGCCGCGCGGCGACCTATATACAAAACGCAGACCTCATGTTCCACGAGCCCTACGCCTCCTCGGTCTGCGAGCTCATGAGCGAGGTGCTGCAGGAGGTCGTGGAGACGGAGGACATCCTGCGCTGCGAGGCGGAGGCCATGCTCTCCGGCATAGTGCTCGACACGAAAAACTTCACCATCCGCACGGGCGAGCGCACCTTTGACGCCGCCGCCTTCCTGCGCCGCGCGGGCGCGGACACGACGGAGGTCAAAAAGCTGCTGCAAAACGACATGGAGCACACCGTCGCAAGATACAAGATACTCCAGAGCGCGCAGCTCTACCGCGGCAACATCGCCGTCGCAGTGCCGCAGACGCCGCAGGACCGCGTCGTCGTCGCCCAGGCGGCGGACGAGCTGCTGAACATCTCGGGCGTGGAAGTCTCCTTTGTCGTCTGCCCGACGGAGGACGGGGCGAACATCTCCGCCCGCTCGATAGGCGATATGAACGCGCAGATGATAATGGAAAAGCTCGGCGGCGGCGGCAACCGCTCCGCCGCGGCCGCGCAGCTGCACGACACGACGCTGCGCGACGCGGTGAACAGCCTCTTCGCCGCCATAGACGAGTATCTGGACGGCTGAGCCGCCCGAAGTGAAAGGAAGATAGATATGAAGGTCATATTCAATACCGACGTCCGGGGCCAGGGCAGGAAGGGCGAGATGAAGGAGGTCTCCGACGGCTACGCGCGCAACTACCTTCTGCCGCGCAAGCTGGCCAGCGAGGCCACGGCCGACGCGCTCAACGCCCTGAAGCTCAAGGAGAAGGCCAAGGCTGCGCAGATGGCCAAGGAGAAGGCCCTGGCCGAGGAGAACGCCAAGCGCCTTTCCGGCGTCGTCGTGCAGATCTCGGCGCGCGCGGGCCAGGGCGGCCGCCTCTTCGGCGCCGTCACGAGCCAGGAGATAGCCGACGCCCTGCGCGAGCAGCACGGCATCGAGCTCGAAAAGAACAAGATAGTCCAGGCCGAGCCCATAAAGCAGTTCGGCAGCTTCGAGGTCAAGGCCAAGCTCGGCTACGAGGTCTCCGGCACCATAAACGTCCTCGTGACGGAGAAAAAATAACTTCTGCGGGAGGCCCCAGGGATGGATGAGCTGCTGGGCAGGCGGGCGCCGTATTCCGCGCCGGCCGAGCAGGCGGTCTTGGGCTCCATGCTCATAGACCCGCGCTGCATACCCGAGGTCATTGGAAAAGTGAAGTCCCAGGACTTCTATATACAGACGAACCGGGAGATATTCGAGACGATGTTCTCGATGTTCTCCTTCGGGCGGAACATAGACCCCGTCACGGTCATGGGCGAGATGAAGAGCCGGGGCGTCTTCAAGGATGACAGCACCGAGCAGTATCTCAGGGAGCTCATGGACATCACGCCCACGGCGGCAAACGTCCTGGAATACGCGGCCATCGTCTCGGACCGCGCGCTCCAGCGCGCCCTGGCCCAGGCGGCGGACGAGATACAAAAGCTCGTCTACGAGGGCGCGGGCGCGGCGGACAGCATGCTGGAGGCCGCGGAGCGGAAGATCTTCGCCCTCGGCAAGGACCGCAAGACCGGCGGGCTCGAGCCCGTCGCCACCGTCGTGCAGCGCGTGTACGACGGCATCTCCGAGGCCGCGCTCTCCGAGAGCAGCACGCCCGGCATCACGACGGGCTGGCAGGACTGGGAGTACACCGCTCCGGCCCGCGTCTACCTGACTGCCGGACGCCACACCCTGCGCGTGGACTTCAACGCCACGCTGAATGTGAACTTCCTGCGCTTCACGCCGGTCCAGTCCTACGCCATTACGGTCGCGGATACGGAAAACGGCACCGTCACCGCGCCGGAGCAGGCGGAAGCCGGTACGACCGTTACGATCACGGCAGCTCCGGCCGAGGGCTATGTTCTGAAGGCCCTGACCGTGAGCAGGACCGATGATGCCGCCACGACCGTCGAGGTCACGGCGGAGGGAACGTTCGTCATGCCGAATTATCCCGTGACGATCACGGCAGAATTCGCTGCGAAGGAGCAGCCGGGCGAGCCGACGCTGGAGGAGCTCGTCGCCCGCGCCGAGGCCGCGCAGAAGGCTGCCGAGCAGGCTGCAGCGGACGCAAAGGCAGCCCAGGAGGCCGCAGAGGCTGCAAAGGCCGCCGCGGAAGCAGCCGCTGGGCAGGCGGGTGCCGACCGCACGGCTGCCGAAGCCGCCCAGCGCGCTGCGGAAGAGGCACAGAAAAAGGCTGAAGCTGCGCAGGCTGCCGCCGAGACCGCACAGGCTGCGGCAGAAGCAGCTGCCGAGGCCGCAAAGCAGTCGAATCTTGCCGCTGCAGAAGAAGCGAAGAAAGCCGCCGAAGAGGCAGCAAGCTCCGCCGCAAGCGCAGCAGCGGCTGCCGCCTCGGCTGCGGAAGCTGCCGAATCCATGAAGCAGGCCCAGACCGCACAGGCCGCTGCCGAAGCGGCACAGAAGGCCGCCGAGGAAGCGCAGAAGAAGGCCGAAGAGGCCGAGCGCAAGGCAGAGGAGGCAGCCTCCTCCGCCGCAGAGGATAAGGAAGCCGCCGAGCGCGCCAAGAAGGAGGCCGAGGCCGCCCGCGCCGCTGCAGAGGCCGCGAAGTCCGCTGCGCAGGATGCGCAGAAAGCCGCCGAGCTGGCCCGCGACGCTGCAGAGGCCTCGAACCGGGAAGCTGCCGCCTCCGCCGCCATGGCAGCGGAATATGCGCAGAAGGTCGCCGAGACCTATCAGCAGGTCGTGCAGATTAAGCTCGAGATGGTCGAAATGCTCGCGCAGGCTCAGCAGGCCGTTGCCGATGCAGAAGCCGAGCGGAAAGCTGCCGAAGCAGCCGCGCTGGCCTCCGCAAAGTATTACGCCCTGTTCGATCTGGCGACCTATGCCGGAAGCATTGACACCGATTCCTATAACGAGCACCAGCGTGCCGCGCTGGAGGCCGCCATTGCAGACGGAAAGGCTGCCATCGACGCCGCCGGGACCATCGAAGCCGTCGAGGCCGCCGCAAAGGCTGCAAAGGAAGCCATTGCCAACGCAAAGAACGCCTGCCCCGCCGCAGCATTCACCGATGTCGATCTTGGCGCATGGTATCATGAGAGTCTTGACCGCATTCTGACGCTTGGCTATATGAACGGCGTCTCTGCGACCGAATTTGATGTCAACGGCAGCGTGACCCGCGCGCAGCTTGTGACCGTGCTCTACCGCGTCGCCGGAGAGCCCGAGACGAGCGCCGCCATCCCGTTCACCGATGTGGAGGACGGCCAGTGGTATACGAGAGCCATTGTCTGGGCCGCAGAGCAGGGCGTCGTGAACGGCGTCGGCAGTGATCTCTTTGCGCCGAACGATCCTTTGACGCGCGAGCAGATCGCCACGATCCTGTATCGCTGGGCCAAGGCACAGCCCGCCGGAAACGATGCGCTCGATTCGTTCCCGGATGCAGCGGACGTCTCCGACTATGCAGCACCCGCCATGAACTGGGCGGTTGAAAATGGTCTGATCAACGGCTCCGACGGCAAGCTCCTGCCGAAGGACTCCGCGACCCGTGCGCAGATCGCAGCCATTCTCGTCCGCTATCTGGAACGCAACGCTTGATCGAAACCCGCCTGCGGGGCAGAAGCCCCGCAGGCACAGACACAGGGAGGAAACAGAACTTGAACGCGATCTGGGGAGAGCTGTCCTTTGCAGAGGTCAACAGCGTCAATCAGCAAAAGCAGCAGAAGATCAATCGCTCGCTTGTGATCCGGCTGCTGCGCCGGATGGGCCTCTGCTCCCGTGCGGAGCTGGCCTCCCAGAGCGGCCTGCAGCGAGCCACGATCACAAACATCATCAACGAATTTCTGAGCTGCGGCCTTGTTGTGGAGGACGGCCTGCTGGAGGGCAGCAAGGGCCGCCGTGCGATCGGTCTTCGGCTCAATGACACGCGCTTCCGCGTGCTCGGCGTGATGGTCACGCGAACGCATTACAGCCTGAGCATGATGGGCCTCTCCGGCCGCATCTTCGAGATCCGGACCTTTGAGATCGCGGAGCATCTTCCGGCGGAGCAGATCATCCGTGAAATGTGCGCCCACATGCGTGAGATGATCCAGAGCGCGCCGGAGGCCGAAACACTTGCCATCTGCATTGCGATGCCCGGTCCGTATAAGACCGACGCGGGCGGCGAGATCGTCTTTGTGACGAATCTGATCGGCTGGGACGGTATCCCGATGTATGACATGCTGCAGCGCGAATTCGACATTCCAGTTCTCGTGGAAAACGATGCAAACGCTGCCGCCTGCGCGCAGGTCTGGTTCAGTCGGGAGGGAGCAGATTCCCAGCACATGGCCTATGTCGTTGCCGGGCAAGGCATCGGCTGCGGCATCTGTGTCGGCGGGAAGCTCCTTAAGGGCAGCACGGGCATCGCGGGGGAGATCGGTCACACATCGATCAACTTTGACGGGCCGCGCTGTGAATGCGGCAACTTCGGCTGTCTGGAGCTTTATTGCTCCGAGCTGAAGCTGATGACGCGCCTGCAGGAGCGCATCGAGGCCGGAGCCATGACGCAGCTGCATCCCGGCTTTACGATGGAGGATATCTCAGCGGCGATCTACGCCGGTGACGCGCTGGCGCTTGCGGAGTTCCGACGCATCGGACGGCTGCTCGCCGTCGGCATCGTGAACCTTGTCAATCAGCTCAACCCGGAGCTGGTGATCGTGGGAGATTCCCTCGTCGATCTGCACCCGGATATGATGCTGGAGCTGGTCAGCGAAGAGGTCCGCCGCCGCGTGCGCCCCATGGTCTGGGAGAAGCTCACGCTGACGGTCACGCATCTTGCCTACAATCCCATTCTCATGGGTGCAGGGACCGTTGCGGCAGAGCTTGTCTTCGACGATCCGATCGCCTTTGCCCAGCACCGGCGTCCTGCTTACCGCATATAATCTGTCCGCGCGCTGCAGTTTGTCTGCGGCGCGCGGCTTTTGCTTGTCCTGCATGGGAAAACATGCTATAATGAAAGAAAAAACCACGGAGGCACCATGAGAGTTCTTGCCATTGACTACGGCGACGCCCGGACGGGGATCGCCATTTCCGATGCGAGCGGCAGCATCGTCGGACGCACGACCGTCATCCACAGCCGCCGCCCGCAGCAGACGGCCGAGGCCATTGCTGCACTTGTGCAGGAGAGCGGCGCGGAGCGGCTCGTGATGGGCTTCCCGCGCAACATGGACGGCACGGAGGGCCCGCGCGCGGCGCTGTACCGCGAGATGGCTGCCACGATCCAGGCTGCCTGCGGCATGGAGGTCGTGCTCTGGGACGAACGGCGGACGACCGTTGAGGCACACCAGATCCTGAGCGACTGCAATTATCACGGGAAAAAGCGCAAAAATACCGTCGACGCCGTCGCCGCCTCGCTGATCCTCGAGGGCTATCTGGCGTTCTTGTCGCGCTGCTGACGGAAAAACAGCTCGCGCAGGCCGGTGAGCAGCAGGAAGCCGCCGAACAGGCGGCGCAGCAGCGAGACGTCCAGCCCCGTGGCGATCCATGCGGCGATCGCCGCCGTCACGCAGCCGCCCAATGCGGCCGGGAGCACGATATCCCAGCGGATCAGCCTGTTGCGAATATGAAAGAACAACGCGCAGGCAGCCGACGGCAGAAAATACAGCAGATTAATGCCCTGCGCGGTCTGCTGCGGGAGGGCTGCAACGCCGGTCATCCAGACCATGAGCAGCGTGCCGCCGCCGATGCCGAGGCCGGAGAGCAGGCCGCAGACTGCGCCTGCGAGAGCTGCGGCCCACCACGCATTCATCGCAGCAGGAGGCGCAGTCCGCCCCAAACGATCAGCGCGCCGAGCGCGCGGTGCAGCCACACGGCGGACAGGCGGCGCAGCAGGAGTCCTGCCGCGATGCCGCCCAGCGCGCCGCCCGCAAGATAGGGGAGGGCCGCAGTCAGAAATTCACCGCCGCGCAGCCAGTAGACAACAAGAGAAACGACGGACAGCGGCAGCATCGTGCAGACGCTGCAGGCAAAGGCCTCATGCTCCCGCAGATCGGTCAGACGATGGAGCAGGGGAAGCAGCAGCATGCCGCCCCCGGCGCCGAATAAACCGTTTACTGCCCCGGCCACCGCGCCGGTCAGCCCGGCCCGAAGCCATGTTCCTCGTTTCTGCATTCGCGATCCCTCCGGATGATTTAAATCGGGACAGAAAAAGCCCGCAACGGAAGTGTTTCCGCTGCGGGCTGGTTTTATGTGCGTTTATACTAGAATCTGATAAAAAGCTTTAAAAGCTTTTTATAGCGCCGAGGGCGCGTCAGATTCTGCATGAGACGGCGCAGCGTGCGTCAGCACGATGCGAGTGTGCGTAGCACACGGGATTCCTGATTAAATGTTTTAATCAGGAATCAGTATTAGTTGCTGCTGGAGGAGCTGCCGTAGATGTTGGCGATCGTCAGGCCGAGATTTGCGTGCTTGGCGGCGTCTGCATCATAGGTGTAGGTCGCGGCAGAGGTGACCTCGTCGTACCACTCGGTCTTCAGCTTGTTCGTGACGAGCAGGTCGCGGTAGGTCTCGGCGAAGTCCTGGAAGAAGAACACATAGGTGCCGCCGTTGTCATCGACGAATTCCTTCGTGTCGCCGGCCTTGCGGCTGGAATCGAACAGCCAGGTGCGGGCGACTTCCGGCGTGATGCTGCGGTGCGCGCCGTTCGTGATGGTGTAGGAAGACGTGTTGTCCGCATAGGTCTTGATGTACTCGCGGAACTTCTCCTCGGAGGAATCCTCCTTCAGGGCAGCCTCAAGCTCGGAGACGCGCTCCTCGGAGGTCTTCTCGCCGTCCTTGTATTCCTTGTCGGAAGCATCCTTCGCGATGTAGAGCTGCAGGGCGTTGACGGTCTGATAGTTGTTGTCGTTGATGCTCGTGAGCTGGAGGACATAGAACGTGTTGTCCTTCTCAAAGAGCTTCGCCTCGCCGGGCTTCGCCTCGGTGTAGAGCCAGTTGGCGGCATCCTCGGAGATGGAGGACGTGACCTCGCTCTTGGAGCGCTCCGTCATGACGGAGACATTCTCGTCATCGGTCTTGAAATCGGAGACCATGGCGTTGGCAGCCTCACGGGCGGCGGCAATGGCTTCCTCGGACGGCTCCGTGGAGGTCGTGGCCTCGGTGCTGTCAGTGCTGCTGTCGGACTTCGTCTCAAAATCGGAGGCCTTGACGGCGTAGCTGTAATAGGTGACGGTGTCGAACTCGGTCGTGTCCTGCTCATAACGGGCATTGCGCTCGTCTTCCGTATAGGTCAGGGACTCAATGTAAGCGTCGTGCAGCTTGGAGACCTCAAGATAGTGGCGATAATTCTTCTCGTTGCAGCCCTTGCCGAACATGGCCTCGATGTACTCATCCAGATCCATGCTGTAGACACCGGCATAGGTTTTCAGGGTATTGATCTCATTGTCGATGGAGGCCTTGTCGTCGTCGCTCAGGGAGAAGCCTGCCTCGACGGCCTTGTCATAGACGGTGTAGGCATCCACAGCAGAGGTCTTGGCGCTGTCCGCCAGGAAATCGGCCCAGGTGTCATACTCGTCGCTGCCGGCATAGCTCTGCTCGTCGAGCGGGGTGCTCGTGTCGATGCCGAGCAGGGAGATGTAGCTGCCGTAGGTGCTGTAGATCGAATTCAGTGCGCCGCGATAGAAATAGTTGAATTCCGTCGTGGAGACCTTATGATCGCCGACAGACACAACGGTCGCATTGCGCCAGGATGCCTGCACGCCGAAGATGACGCCGAAAACGATCACGGGGATCAGAATGACGATAATGGCAAAGATCCAGCCCTCAGAGAGCTTCTTCTTGGTCTTCTTTGCCTGCTGCGGAGCGGCCTGCTCCGACTCTACCATGCGCTTTTTGCGCTCGCGGGATGCACTCATAGTCTGTTTACCTCTCATTCGTGGGAATCGCGGGGCGCACGCCCCGGAAAATAACAGGTCTTATTATACTAAGGATTTGCGCTTGTTGCAAGAGCATTCTGGAAATTTGACGAAAAAAGTTTCTGTTTCTTAACAAACTCGTTAAGAAAATGATACCGCTCTGCGCGATAATGCCAGAGAGATGCTGGGAAGACGCACAAGATCCCCGCTTTGGCCGTGTAGCTCCGTTTATAACCTGCACGAAACGGGCAGGTGGGTCGCCTCTCCGATTCTTAGCTGCTTCCAACTTCCATCCACGGTCAGAGCCAGGACGGGAGGCCTGCAATCCGAAGCGAACGTCCGGCGTCCCGAAAAAATGATGTGGGTTTAAAGGGAACTATCACGCACCAAGCAGGGATCTTGCTTGATGACTATTTAATTATGAGAAAGGGCGGTCATTCTTCCTCGTCTTCTGCTTCCTCTTCGTCCTCATAGAGGGACTGCATCAGCAGATCGTAGACGGCAGCCAGCTCATCTTCGTCTTCCACAGCAACGAGTAGGTCCTCGCCGTCCTCCGTGACGGACTTCAGGATGCTGACCTCGAGCTCCTCGCTCGCTTCGTCCTCCTCTGCGGGGACAAGGGCAAGATATTCCGCGCCCTGGTATTCGATGGTCGAGAGGATCTCCAGCTCGTATTCCTTGCCGTCCTCATCCGTGATCGAAATAAAGTCGCTTCCGTATTGCTGCTCCATGGGGCACCTCCTGTCTGTCTGGCTTTATTTTAACCGCTGCTGCCGGGAAAATCAAGTGGAAATCTGACGAACGGCCGGAAAATCCGTTTTCTGCCCTTTCATCCGCCGTAAAAAGTCACGTTGCGTATCCACAAGCATAGAAATCCTGCCGCAGAAAATTTTCATTTGGAATGTGCCGGAGTGATTGACAGGCATGATATAATTAGAAAATAGAGAATGAAGGATCATAGATTTTTGCGCCTGTCCGTAGGATGCGGCGCTTCCCGAAGAACGGAGGAATTGTCATGGCAAGACAACCGAAGCAGGAAAAGCAGCCGCATCTGGCCTGGCGCATCACGCGGACCGTCCTCGACGTGTTGGGCAAGATCATCCTTGTGCTGTTGATCGCCGTTGGCACCGTCGCGCTCATCGCTGCGATCGCCGGTTCGATCTTCCTGTCGAAATTCAAGAGCTATGTCGAGCTGGATATCATCCCGAAGGCCGAGGAATATGCCGAAGGGCTGGAGCTGGACAATATCTCGCTGGCACAGACCTCGATCATCTATTATACCGACCCCAAGACGGGGGAATACCATGAGCTGCAGCAGCTTTATGGCACGGAGAACCGCATTTGGGTCTCCTATGACGATATTCCCCTTGATCTCGTTCATGCGGCCATTTCCATCGAGGACAAGCGCTTCCCCACGCACAAGGGCGTGGACTGGATCCGCACACTGGCAGCCGTGAAGGGCTTTGCGGGCGGCAGCTCATCGTTCGGCGGCTCGACTATCACACAGCAGCTCATCAAGAACCTGTCACAGGAGGATGAGGTCACGGTCGACCGCAAGGTACAGGAGATCTTCCGCGCCCTGGAGGTCGAAAAGCGCTATACGAAGTCCGAGATCATGGAGTGGTATCTCAACACGATCTACCTCGGTGAGGGCTGCTACGGTGTCCAGAGTGCGGCACGCGTCTACTTTGGCAAGAAGGTCTCCGACCTGACGACGGCCGAGTGCGCCAGCCTCATCGCCATCACGAACAATCCCTCGCTCTACGATCCCTATATCCGCGAGGAGAACAACCGCGAGCGTCAGCTCACGATCCTGAAGGAAATGTACGATCAGGGCTATATTGAGACGGAGGAGGCCTATCAGGCCGCCGTCGATCAGGAAATGGTCTTCCGCAACGGAACGTATGACGAGGAGGAATACACCTGTGCGAGCTGCGGCTTCACCGGTACGCGCGCAGAGTACACGGAGACGGACGGCGAGTATTTCTGCCCGCAGTGCGGCGAGGCAAACTACGCCGTCGACAAGAACCACTATTACTCTTATTTTGTCGATACGGTATGGCGCGATGTCGTTGATGCGCTTGTGGAGCGCTACGGCTACAGTGAGCTTGCCGCAGAGCAGAAGCTCCTGACGGGCGGCTATAAGATCTATGCAACGATCAATCCTGAGGTCCAGGCTATTGTGGACAAGGTCTACGAGAACCTCGACAACGTGCCGAAGACCGTGAGCGTTCAGCAGCTGCAGTCCGCCATCGTTGTGACGGACAACAAGACCGGCGACATTGTCGCCATGGCGGGCGGTGTCGGCGACAAGGGCGGCAGCCTGACGCTCAACCGCGCCACGCAGAGCAAGCAGCCTGCGGGCTCGTCGTTCAAGCCTGTGGCTGTCTACGCACCTGCATTGGACGCCGGGATCATCACGCCCGCGACAGTCTACGAGGACTCTCCGCTGAACGAAGACCGCAACTGGCCGCAAAACGATGCCAGAACCTACAGCGGCCTTTGCAACGTACTGCGCGGTCTGACGCGTTCGCTCAACACCATCTCCGTCAAGGTCCTCAATGACCTCGGCGTGGAGAACAGCTACCAGTTCCTGACGCAGAAGCTCGGCTTTACGACCCTTGTGGACGAGCTGCAGATCGGCGACCACTCCTATACGGATATCGCCCTTGCTCCGCTCGGCCTCGGCCAGCTCACGCGCGGCGTCACCGTGCGCGAGATGACGCAGGCCTACGGCACCTTCCCGAACGGCGGCACGTTCCGCGAGGCCCGCACGTTCACAAAGGTCGTCGACCCCGAGGGAAAGGTCATCCTCGACAATGCACAGGAGAGCCACACCGCCATCGGCGAGAAGGCCGACTTCTATATCAACTATATGCTGCAGAATGCCGTGCTGGCCGGTACCGGCTCCGCAGCGGCCATGGACAACATCGCCGTAGCCGGTAAGACCGGTACGTCCAACGACAACCAGACGCGCTGGTTTGCGGGCTACACGCCGTACTACACGGCCGTCGTCTGGTGCGGTTATGACGAGCCGGAGCAGATCATTCTCGACGGTGACTGGACGAACCCCGCCATTTCCATGTGGAATCAGGTCATGCGTCCGCTGCACGAAGGGCTGGAGTCCGCTTCATTCTCGCAGCCCGAGAATGTCGGCTACTATTCCGTCTGCGCTGACTGTGGTGGCAAGCCCATCGAGGCCTGCAAGAAGGACGTGCGCGAGAATGGCAGCAATCGCGTTGTGACGGTGCGTCTGTTCTATGAAGATGCGCCCACGAAGGAGTGCACCTGCCATACTATGGTCAAAATCTGCAAGGAAAGCGGCAAAATTGCCAACGAATACTGTGAAAAGGCCGATGGAAATACGGTTGAAGAAGTCGGCAAGCTGATTTATAATAAGGACTGGAAAGTCAATAAGGATGCAGACTTCGTCTATAACCCCGAGGACAAGGAGCAGGTCTGCACGATCCACACCGCCGACTCCGTCAAGCCGACCGAGCCGACGGAGGGGCCGAGCGGTCCGACGGAGCCGACGGAGCCGACGGAACCGACGGAACCGACGGAATCGACTGAGCCGCCCACGCCCGCACGCACACCGATGCCCGCAGCCCGCAAAAAGACAGACAGGAGCTGAAAGCCCATGTGGAAAGCCGATCAATGGAAGGATTATGAGGTGCTCGATACCTCCGACGGAGAAAAGCTCGAGCGCTGGGGCAGCTTCTATCTCGTGCGGCCGGACCCTCAGGTCATCTGGAGCACGCCGCGGCAGGACCCGCGCTGGAAGCGCTTTGACGCGCGCTATGCCCGCTCAAGCACTGGCGGCGGACACTGGTCCGCGCACCATCTGCCGGAGCACTGGTGCATCCGCTACCGCGAGCTGACGTTCCAGGTCAAGCCCATGAACTTCAAGCATACGGGCGTGTTTCCGGAGCAGGCGGCAAACTGGGATTTTATCGATGACCAGATCCGCCGCGCGGGGCGGCCCGTCAGCGTGCTGAACCTGTTTGCTTACACCGGCGGCGCGACACTCGCAGCCGCTGCGGCAGGCGCATCCGTCTGCCACGTGGACGCCGCAAAGGGCATGGTCGCCTGGGCCCGCGAAAATGCGGCTGCCTCCGGTCTGTCCGGCGCACCCATCCGCTGGATCATCGACGACTGCGCCAAGTTCGTCGAGCGCGAGATCAAGCGCGGCCGCCGCTACGACGCCGTCATCATGGACCCGCCCTCCTACGGGCGCGGCCCGTCCGGCGAGATCTGGAAGCTCGAAAAGGACCTTTTCCCGTTCCTGAAGCTCGTCTCCGGCGTGCTGTCGGACGATCCGCTGTTTTTCATCATCAATTCCTACACGACAGGCCTCGCGCCGTCCGTTCTGACATGCCTCCTCGACAGCGTGGTAACGCCGCGCTTCGGCGGCGGGACGGTCTCGGATGAGCTTGGCCTTCCCGTGACCGATTCCGGCCTTGTGCTCCCGTGCGGCGCAACAGGGCGCTGGACAAGAGAGGGCAGAGCATGACCGAGGCCATCCGGACAGAACATTTGAAATTCTCCTATGACGCCCAGAGCGAAAGCGGCGGCGTTATGGTTTTTGACGATCTTAATTTATCCATCGAGGAGGGCAGCTTTGTCGCCGTCCTCGGCCACAACGGCTGCGGAAAATCCACGCTGGCCAAGCATTTTAACGCGGTCCTCCTGCCGGAGGGCGGCAGTGTGCAGGTATTCGGCATGGACACGTCCGACGAGTCTCTTTTGGTCGACATCCGCCGCACGGTCGGCATGGTGTTCCAGAATCCCGATAATCAGATGGTCGCCAACGTCGTAGAAGAGGATGTTGCCTTTGCGCCGGAGAACCTCGGCGTTCCCTCGGAGGAAATCCGCAGACGCGTGGACGAAGCACTGAAGCTCGTCGGGATGTATGACTACCGTCTGCACGCGCCGCACCTGCTCTCCGGTGGGCAGAAGCAGCGCGTGGCAATTGCGGGCGTTATCGCCATGCGGCCGCGCTGCATCGTACTCGATGAGCCGACCGCCATGCTCGACCCCCACGGGCGCGAGGAGGTCATTTCGACCATCGAGCGCCTGAACCGGGAAATGGGCATCACCGTGGTGCTCATCACCCATCATATGACCGAAGCGATCCGCGCCCAGCGCGTGATCGTTATGGACGCGGGGCGCATTCTCGCGGACGGAACACCGAAGGAGGTCTTCCCGCAGGTCGAACTGCTGGAATCCGTAGGCCTGACCGTACCGGCGACGACGAAGGTGCTCTATGCGCTGAATCAGGCGGGCTTTGACCTGCCGCTCGACGCGCTTTCCACGGAGGAATGTGCGCAGGTACTTCTTGCCGCGATCGGGGCGAAGACCTGACAAACGATTTGGAGGAAAGACCATTGGCCGCAACCATCGAGGTCAGAGACCTCTCGCATACCTACAGCGCCGGAACGCCGTTTCAGCACGATGCCGTCAAGCACATGAGCTTCTCCGTGGAAAAGGGGGAGTTCCTCGGCATCATCGGGCACACTGGCTCCGGCAAATCGACGCTCATCCAGCATCTGAACGGCCTGCTGCGCCCGACGTCCGGCGAGATCCTGCTGGACGGGACGAACATCTGGCAGGACAAGAAAACAACGCGGGAGAGCCGCTTCCGTGTCGGGCTGGTGTTCCAGTATCCGGAGTATCAGCTGTTTGAAGAGACCGTTTACCGCGATATCGCGTTCGGTCCGAAGAACATGGGCCTGAGTGAAGAGGAGATCCGTACGCGCGTGCTGCGCGCGGCCGGATTCGCGGGCGTGGACGAGTCCCTGCTGGAAAAGTCGCCGTTCGACCTCTCCGGCGGGCAGAAGCGCCGCGTCGCCATTGCGGGCGTCATCGCCATGGAGCCGGAGGTTGTCATTTTTGACGAGCCGACAGCCGGGCTGGACCCCGCAGGCTGCGCCAGCATCCTCGGCAATATCCGTGACTATCAGAAGGCGACGCACGCCACCGTCCTCATGGTCACGCATTCCATGGACGAGGTCGCGCAGCTGGCCGACCGTATGCTCGTCCTGAACGAGGGAACGATCGAGATGTCCGGCACGCCGCGCGAGGTGTTCTCCCATGCGGCGCGTCTGGCAGAGATCGGCCTGTCCGTGCCGCAGGTCACGGCTCTGTTCCTGCGCCTGCGGGAGCTGGGCGTGGACGTTGACCCGACGACCTTTACCGTGGAGCAGGCTGTGCCGCAGCTCCGCGCGCTGCTGGAGGGCCGTGCCCATGCTTAAAGACATCACGCTCGGCCAGTATTTTCCCGGCGCCACCGTCGTCCACCGGCTCGACCCGCGCACGAAGCTGCTGATGGTCATCGTCTACATCGTGGCGCTGTTCCTGGCGAAGTGGGTCGTTTCCTACGCAGTCATGCTCGCGTTTCTTGTCACCGCAGTCGCGCTGTCACGCATTCGTCCGCGCGCACTGTTCAAGGGCCTGAAGCCGCTGCTGTTTATCATCATTTTTACCGCTATCATCAACGTATTTTATACCAAGGGCGATGTGCTGGTGCAGTTCTGGATCTTTAAGATCACGAGGGAGGGCCTTGTCAACGCGGGCTTCCTGGTGCTGCGCATCGTCATGCTCGTGACGGGCACGTTCCTTCTGACCTACACGACGTCTCCCATCGCGCTGACAGACGGCCTGGAATCCCTGCTCTCGCCGCTGAAGGCCATCCATTTCCCGGTGCACGAGCTGGCTCTCATGATGAGCATTGCCCTGCGCTTCATCCCGACGCTCATCGAGGAGACGGATAAGATCATTTCGGCCCAGAAGGCCCGCGGCGCGGATTTTGAAACGGGAAATCTGTTCCACCGCGCAAAGGCCCTTGTGCCGATCCTCGTGCCGCTGTTCATCAGCGCGTTCCGGCGCGCCGACGAGCTGGCCACGGCCATGGAGTGCCGCTGCTACCGCGGCGGCTCCGGCCGCACGAAGCTGAAGCAGCTCCGCTTTCAGCTTCGCGATATTCTGACGTTTGCGCTCGGCGCTGCCGTGCTGGCCGGCGTCATCGTCCTGCGGAGCTATGGACTGTAACGGCTGGGAGGAAGCATGCGGAATCTCGCACTCTTTCTGAAATATGACGGAACGGCCTATCACGGCTGGCAGGTGCAGAAAAACGCCTGCTCCGTCGCGCAGACACTGGAGGAGGCCGCGGCGGATGTCGTCGGCCATCCGGTGCATATGACCGGCTGCGGCCGGACGGACGCCGGGGTCCACGCGCGCACCTATGTGGCCAATTTCCGCACGGAGTCCCGCATCCCCGTCGACCGCGTGGCCTATGCGCTCAACACGCATCTGCCCGCCGACATCGTCGTGACCGGCGCGCGGGAGGTCCCGCTGGGCTTCAACGCCATCGGCTCCTGCGTGCGGAAGGAGTATACCTATCAGATCTATAACTCCCGCATCCGCGACCCGTTCTTTGTGAACCGGGCATGGTTCTATCCCAAGCATCTGGACGAAGCCGTCATGCAGGAGGCCGCCGCGCAGTTCGTCGGAACGCATGATTTCGCTGCCGTCCGCTCCGTCGGAACGGACGTGAAGTCCACGGTCCGCACGGTGTATTATTTCGACGTGGAGCGCAGGGGAGAGCTGATCCTCCTGCGCGTGTGCGCAAACGGATTTCTCTACAATATGGTGCGCGCCATGACCGGAACGGTCGTCTATGCGGCGGAGGGCAAAATCCGCCCGCAGGACATCGGCCGCATTCTGGATAGCGGCAACCGCACCGCCGCCGGACCGACCGTGCCGCCCGGCGGCCTGTACATGACGCACCTTTGGTATGACGACGGGGAGGTGACGTTCGATGCCTGACCATATCAAGCCGCTCCCGGATCCCGAGCCGCAGAAGCCGCGCCGCCGCTGGCCGCTCTATCTGCTGGCTGTGCTGATCGTTCTGGCGCTTCTCGCAGCCTTCCTGCTGACGAAGACCCATGTGCTCGACGGGCTGAAGCGCTCGCTGCGCTATCTTGGGAAAAACGGGGAAAACTACGGCTCCGTCAGCTTTGAAACCCTTGGCAGCACGGCCTATGGCCAGCTGAACGGTGGCCTCGGCGTTGCCACCGGAAGCAGCGTGACCCTGTTTTCCGAGGAGGGCAAGCAGCTCGGCTCCGAGCAGCATGCCATGACCGCTCCCGTCATCTGCACAGGGCAGGACCGCCTGCTGTGCTATGACGCGGGCGGGAACTACCTGACCGTTCTGGACAAGAGCGGCAGCGCCGTCTTTTCGCAGACCCCGGAACAGACGATCTTTGATGCCGACCTGTCCTCCGGCGGCTACAGCGCCATGCTGACGGCAGGGGACAGCGGCCGCTCGCTGCTGCAGGTCTATGACCCGAACGGCAGCCTGCTGTATAAGCGCAGCACAAAGTCGCATTATCTCAGCGCCTGCGCCGTCTCGCCGGACGGCAGCCATGCAGCGGCGGTCGCGCTCGGTCAGGCGGACATCACATTTTCTGCCTCGCTGCAGCTCTATCGCACGGACAGCGAGGAAATTGCCGCCGAGTGCGCACTCGGCTCGGAGATACCCTATGATATCGCCTTCGTGACAGACAGCGTCGTCTGCGCCGTTTCGGAGGACAGGGTCCGGTTCTTTGCGGCAGACGGCACAGAGCGCGGCGCTTATGTCGCGGAGAACGGCCGCATCGCCGACTATCACTTCGGCGGAGACGGCTTTGTGACCGTGCTGGTCGATCCCTATGAGACCTCCAGCCGCGCAGAGCTCATCACGCTGCAGCCGGACGGCAGCGTTCTGGCGCAGTTGTCGCTGAGCTTCATGCCGGTCAGCCTTTCGGCCTGCGGCAGCTATGTCGGCATTCTGACGGCTGAAAAAGCGCTGCTCTACACGAGCGCGCTGGAGCCCATCGCCCAGACGGAGCAGGACGGCACGGCCGTCTGCATTCTTGCCCGTTCGGACGGAACGGCCCTGCTGGCCGGTACCGGAACGGCAAGCCTGTTCCTGCCGTAAGCAGGAAAACGCCCGCAAGGCGGGACTTTTACGGAGGCGCGACTGCTTCCGGGAGGAGTGAGCTTATGAAACCTACCATCTGCAGCCGATGCAAGAAGAACATCGCTGTGATTTTTATTACGAAGGTCGAAAACGGCGTGAGCACGAACGAGGGCCTGTGCCTGAAGTGCGCCCGCGAGCTGAAGATCAAGCAGGTCGACGACATCGTCGAGCGCATGGGCATCACGGATGAGGATCTGGACAATCTCAACGGCGAGATGATGGCCATGATGCAGCCGGAGCCGGACGAGACCGACGAGGACGACATCGGCAGCCGCACGGCGACATTCCCGCACATGAACCGCCTGTTCGGCAATCAGGGCGAGGTCGCCCCGCGCGAGGAGCCGAAGGAGACGCAGAACGGCAAGACGGAAAAGCCCAAGGTGAAGAAGCACAAGTTCCTCGACACTTACTGTCTGAGCCTCACGGGCCGTGCCCGCGCCGGTGAGCTGGACAAGGTCGTCGGCCGCGAGGTCGAAACGGAGCGTGTGGTGCAGATCCTCAACCGCCGTCAGAAGAACAATCCCTGCCTCATCGGTGAGCCGGGCGTCGGCAAGACGGCCATCGCCGAGGGTCTGGCGCAGCGCATCGTCGCGGGCGATGTTCCGTTCAAGCTGCGCGACAAAGAGGTCTATCTGCTCGACCTGACGTCGCTCGTCGCCGGAACGCAGTTCCGTGGCCAGTTCGAGAGCCGCATGAAGAGCCTCATCGCCGAGATTAAGGCCTGCGGCAACATTATTCTTGTCATCGATGAGGTTCACAACCTTGTCGGCGCGGGCGATGCCGAAGGCTCCATGAACGCCGCCAATATTCTGAAGCCTGCGCTGTCGCGCGGCGAAATTCAGGTCATCGGTGCAACGACGTTTGCCGAATACCGCAAATACATCGAAAAGGACTCCGCGCTCGAGCGCCGCTTCCAGCCTGTCACAGTCAATGAGCCGTCGCTGGAGGAGGCCGTCGCCATTTTGCGCGGTGTGGCGCATTACTATGAAGTGTTCCACGGCGTGACCATCCCGCCCGAAATGGCGCGGCAGGCCGTCGTGCTCTCCGAGCGCTATATCACGGACCGCTTCCTGCCGGACAAGGCCATCGACCTGCTTGATGAGGCTTGCTCCGATCTGAACCTGCACAGCAAGGAGATCTCCGATCTGGCCGAAAAGCGCAAGGAGCGCGACGACTACCAGCTTGAGATCAAGATGCTGACGGAGGACACGGAACAGCAGGACAATTTCGAGCGTCTGGCCAAGCTGCGCAGCAACGTCTGCCGCCTTGACGCCGAGATCGCCGAGCTGGAGGCGAAGCCCGCGCCCGTCCTGACCATGGAGAACCTTGCGCGCATCATCGAGCTTTGGACGAAAATTCCCGCCAGTAAAATTCGCGCGCAGGAATATGCCCAACTGCGTGAGCTCGAGGACCGGCTGAAGCAGCACATCATCGGACAGGACGAGGCCGTCCACGCCGTTGCCGCCGCCATCCGCCGCAACCGCGTCGGCATCGCCGTGAAGAAGCACCCCGTTTCGTTCATCTTTGTCGGCTCGACCGGTGTCGGCAAGACGGAGCTGGTCAAGTGCCTCGCAAACGAGCTGTTCGACTCCGTCGATTCGCTCATCCGGCTGGATATGTCGGAATACATGGAGCGCCACTCCGTCTCGAAGCTCATCGGCTCGCCCCCCGGCTATGTCGGCTATGACGAGGCGGGCCAGCTGACGGAAAAGATCCGCCGCAAGCCCTATTCCGTCATTCTGTTCGACGAGCTGGAAAAGGCTCACCCGGACGTGCTGAATATTCTGCTTCAAATTCTGGACGACGGCCGCATCACCGATTCGCAGGGCCGCGTTGTGAATTTTGAAAACACCGTCATCGTCATGACGTCCAATGCGGGCTCCGACCGGCAGGGCGGCTCCGTCGGCTTCGGCCGCACGGCGACCGAGCAGGGACGCGACAAGGCCATGAAGGCCCTGTCCGAATTCCTGCGCCCGGAATTTCTCAATCGCGTCGACGAGATCATCTGCTTCAACCGCCTCTCGGAGGAGAACTTCCGCGGCATCGCCGCCATCATGCTCGGTGAGCTGAAAACTGCCCTTGAAGAGCACGGCGTGGCGCTCCGTTGGGATGAGAGCGTCATCGACTACCTCGTACAGAAGTCCTATACTCTGACCTACGGCGCGCGCAACCTGCGCCGCACCATCCAGAAGGACATCGAGGACGTCGTCGCCGAAAAGCTCATCGACAGCTATGAGAACCCCATCACGGCGATCGGCCTGCAGGCGCAGGACGGCAAGCTGGAGCTGTCCTGCCTGTAAGCCACAGAAAGAGAGAACACGATGATCCGCGCTGTTTTTTTTGATATCGACGGCACGCTGGTCTCGCTGAAGACCAAGCGCTGCCCGGATTCCACAAAGGCGGCCATCCGCGCCCTGCGAGAGAAGGGCATTCGCGTCTATGTGGCCTCCGGCCGCTCCCGCTTCGAGCTGGAGGAGCAGGAGATGCTCCGCGGCATGACGTTTGACGGCTATCTGACCAACAACGGCCAGATCGTCTATGACGGCAGCTGGAACCTGCTGCGCACGGTGGCAATGGTTCCGGACGAGGTCCGCGCCCTTGTGGACTACTGTGACGAGCGTTCGCTCCCGCTGTGGCTCGTCAGCGAGCAGCGCTCGCGCTTCAATTACCATTTCAACGACCGCGTGCCGGTCGTTATGGCAGAGATCCATACGGAGATCCCGGAGCGCTGCGACCTGCATACCATGCTGCAGGAGCTGGTCGTCAAGGCCGTCATGTTTCTGACGGCGCAGGAGGTCCGCGAAGGCCCGCTGTCGTTCATGCCGCATGCACGCTCGACGCAGTGGTTCATCCATGGGCAGGATATCATCCCTGCCGAGGGCGGCAAGCTGCCTGCGATGCGCTTCATGGCTGAGGCGAACGGTTGGACACCGGACGAGCTGATGGCCTTCGGCGATTCCGAAAACGACAATGAAATGCTCCGCTATGCGGGTACTGGCGTTGCCATGGGCAATGCGCTCGAGGAGACGAAGGCCGCCTCTGACTATGTCACGGACGACTGCGACGACGAGGGCGTGGCCCATGCGCTGGCACATTTCGCGCTGATCTGAGAGAATCGACCATGATGCACCGGAGCATCTCAGCATATGCGGTGTATAACGGCCTCGCAGAGTTCGCCGCCCGCAGGCGGCGAATCAATTGAAATCATTTTCTCCGGCGGCGTGTACGTCGGAGAAAATACAGCTCAGTCCGCCAGTGTGCGGCTCGTTCGCAAAAGCGGACAGCCGTGCGCGCAGCGGACTGTGAGCCCTTTGCCGAGAAAGGCCGAAGGGCTTTCCCGATTGAAAAAAAGTGGAGCAGGCAAACCTGCTCCACCAAATATAATGCGATATTGGAATAATTTAGTCCTCGTCGTTCTGCGGAACGAGCAGAGCGCGGATGGACAGAGAGATGCGCTTGCGGTCGGTGTCGACGTCGATGATCTTCGCCTCAACCTCCTGGCCCTCCTGCAGGGCGTCGGAAGCCTTCTCGACACGATGGTCAGAGATCTGGGAGATGTGGATCAGGCCGTCAACGCCGGGCATGATCTCGGCAAAGGCGCCGAAGTCGACCAGCTTGACAATCTTCACGGTGACGACATCGCCAACGGAGTACTTCGCGAGGAACTGGTTCCACGGATTCATCTCCGGAGTCTTGTAGCCGAGGGAGATCTTCTTCTTCTCCGGATCGAACTTCAGAACGAAGACTTCGATCTGATCACCGGGCTTCACGACCTCACCCGGCGTGCGGATGTGGCCCCAGGACAGCTCGGAGATATGGACCATGCCGTCCACACCGCCGATGTCGACGAAAGCACCGTAGGAAGTCAGGGACTTGACGGTGCCCAGATACTTCTTGCCGACCTCGATCTCGCTCCAGAGCTTCTCAACGGCAGCCTTACGGGCCTCGGCATTGACCATGCGGATGGAGCCGACGACTCTGCGGCGGGCGCGGTTGAACTCGGTGATCTTCATCTTGACGGTCTGGCCCTTCAGCGCGGACATGTCGCCGCCCTTGGGGATACCGGTCTGAGAAGCCGGGATGAAGACGCGAACGCCCTTCACATTGGCCACGAGGCCGCCCTTGTTCTCTTCGGTGATAACGCCCTCGACCGTGTCCTTGTTCTCGGCAGCGGCCTCAACGTCGTCCCAGACCTTCATGCCGTCCAGCTTCTTCTTGCTGAGCTGCACGGTGCCCTCCTGATCATTGACGCGAACGACGAAAACCTCGATCTCGTCGCCGACCTTGAGGATATCCTCCGCCTTGACGGTAGGATCTGCGCTGACTTCGTCATACGGAATGTAACCGGCATGCTTCGTGCCCAGGTCTACCTGGATCTCGGTGTTTCCGATTGCGGTAACAGTGCCAAGCACCTTATCTCCTGTATTTAAAGTCTTGATGCCCTGGCCGAGAAGCTCCTCAAAGCTCTCCTCCGCAGCTGCATCAACGGTAGTATTGATTTCGCTCATAGTGTGGTTGACCTCCTTTATTATCCACGCAGGCGTCGAAGCTCCTGCTGTGATGCCAATGGTTCCGGCCTGCCGAAGCTTCGGCAGATCCAGCTCTGACGCGTTGTCCACAAGGAAGACCTGCGGGCAATGCGCGGCGCAGATATGCGCCAGACGCCCGGTGTTGGAACTTTTCCGGTCGCCGACCACGATCATGGCGTCGCACTGCGCAGCCAGCGCAGCGGCTTCCGCCTGTCGATTTTCGGTCGCTTTGCATATTGTATCAAAAAACTCAAGATTTGTACACACTTTTTTTGCGATTTTCTTGCAGGAATCCCATAAAAACTGCGTACTTGTGGTCTGTGAGACCATGGTAAATGGCAGATCGTGTCGTTTTGGGTCGTCATCGAGCCATTTCTGCAGGGCTTCGCCGTCCGGAAAGACGAGCGGATGCCTGCACCAGCCTGCGATGGCCACGACCTCCGGGTGCTCCGGTGTGCCGATGATGAGCGGCTGGCGGCCGTTTGCCTCAGCCTCCTGTACGATACGGTGGATGCGGCTGACGAACGGGCATGTTGCATCGATGATCTCCAGCCCGCGCGCCTGCAGCGCTTCATAGACGGCGCGCGAGACGCCGTGCGAGCGGATGATGACGGCGCTTCCCCCCGGGACCTCCTCGGGAGAGGCGATCTCCCGCACGCCGAGCGCGGCAAAATGCTGCACGACGTGGTGGTTATGGATGATCGGCCCGAGCGTGACGGCGCGCTTTCCTTCGCGCACGGTCTGCTCCACCAGACCGACCGCGCGGTCGACCCCGAAACAGAACCCGGCCGAAGCAGCTACGCGGACGGACATTGCATGCCTCCGAGTGCATAGCACTTATCCATCATTTCCTGCGTCAGGTGCTCGAGCTCATCGGACGACGGGCGGCGCCCCTCAAACTGCGGATGATAGGCTTCGCCGAACACGAGTGTCAGGGGCGCCCAGAAACGCTTCTTGCGCGTCAGGAACACCGGAACGATCGGCGCGTCCGTCCGGCAGGCGAACGTCACGGCGCCGACATGCGGATGGGAAACATCGCCCTCGCGCACACGCGTTCCCTCCGGGAAGATGAGGAGCTTGTCCCCCTCGCGCAGCACGCCGAGCGCCGTTTTCACGGCATGGATATCGTTGGCCTCGCGGTCGACCGGGAAAGCGCCGAGCTTTGTAATGAACCAGCCGAGCACGCGGTGGGAAAACAGCTCTTTTTTTGCCATCGTGCGGAAAATGCGCTTCTGATGAGAGCAGACGATCACCCAGATCGCGTCGGAAAACGAGCTGTGATTGCAGCAGATGACGGCGGGGCCGTCCGGAATATTTTCAAGACCGCGGACATGGACGATCGGATGCGCGAAGCCCATGAGGATGCGGATGGGCCAGAAGACTGCGTGGTAGAATTTCTGCGGAAAACCGCTCATACTGTGACCTTCTTCCGAATGAGCTTTAAGATCGCGTCGATGCTCTCCTGCAGCGTCTTGCCGGAGGTATCGAGCAGCACGGCGTCATCCGCGGGGCGGAGCGGCGCAATGGCGCGGTTGGAATCCCGTTCATCGCGGGCGATCAGATCGGCAAGGACGGCCTCATAGGTATCCGGCGCGCCCTTCTCCTGCAGCTCGAGCCAGCGGCGGCGTGCGCGCACCTCAGGCGAGGCAGAGAGGAATATCTTCACATCGGCATCCGGCAGAACGACCGTGCCGATGTCGCGCCCGTCCATGATCACGTCATGCGTGCGGGCGACCACGCGCTGCTGCTCCAGCAGGAACTGCCGCACGACCGGCAGGGCCGAAACGCGGGAGGCCGCCGTGGAGACTGCGGGCGTACGGAGCTCGGAGGAAATATCGGCTCCGTTCAGCCAGACATGCTGCACGCCGTCCTCCGTCCAGCGGAGCTCGAGCTGCAGCGACGGGAGCAGAGCCGAAACGGCAGCTTCATCCGACGGATCGATGCCGCGGGAAAGGGCCGCGCAGGCCACCGCGCGGTAGATCGCGCCGGTATCGACATAGACAAAGCCAAGCTCCGCCGCGGCTCTGCGCGCAATGGTGCTCTTTCCTGCGCCGCCGGGGCCGTCGATCGCGATGCTGTAATGCTGCTTTTCCATGTTGGATCCTGCTCCCCCATTCAAATACTGAGAAATATTATACTCGAAAATAAAATTCTTGTCAACTTCAAATTGTGCCGGATTCTCTGCTAAACGTCCAAAAATTGCAGTCTCCGCAGCGGAAAAACTGAAAAAAGTGAACAGAGACCGCGCAGTGCTCACTGCACAGTCCCTGTTTTACGCACATTATTCTATTACAGTACCTGTGCCGCCGCATGCGCCGTGGCCCATGCGATCTGCAGATTGAAGCCGCCGGTATAGGCGTCGCAGTCGATGAGCTCGCCTGCAAAATACAGGCCGTGCACGAGCTTCGAGGCCATCGTCCGCGGATCGATCTCCTTTGTGCTGACACCGCCGCGCGTGATAATGGCCTCCTCCACCGGCCGCGTGCCGGAGATGGGGATCACAAAGCGCTTCGTCTCCTCGAGCAGGGCGCGCCGCTGCTGCCTGGTCAGGGAATTGGCGCGCAGCGCCGGGTCGATGCCGGCGCGCCGCAGCAGAACGGGGATCATGGAGTGCGGAAAGAGGTCTGCCAGCGCATTTTCCATGCTGCGGTTGGCATAGGCCTCGAGATCGCGCAGGAAGCGCGCATCAAGCTTTCCCTCGTCCAGCGCAGGCTTCAGATCGAGCACGAGGGAATAGGACTTCCCCGGCTTCAGATGCGCCGAGGCCGACAGGACCGTCGGGCCGGAGACGCCGAAATGCGTGAACAGCAGCTCGCCGAAGTCCTGATAGACCGTTTTCCCCTTTTCGTCGCGGAGCTGCACGCCCGTGTTGCGCAGGGACAGGCCCTGCATCTCGGCGCAGGCTTCATCCGGACTCACGAGCGGCACGAGCGAGCCGCACGGCGGCTGGATCGTGTGCCCGGCCTGCTCCGCCAGCCGGTAGCCATCGCCGGTCGAGCCGGTCAGCGGATAGGACGCGCCGCCGGTGCACAGCAGCACCGTGCTGCATGCGACCGGGCCGTCCGAGGTCAGAACGCCGTTTATCGCGCCGTCCGCGATCGAAAGGCCCGTCACCGTCGTCTGCCGCCGCTCGACGCCGCCGCGCTGCAGCGCGCGCTCCAGCACGTTCAGAACATCGGCGGAGCGGTCCGAGACGGGAAACACGCGGTTGCCGCGCTCGACCTTGAGCGGGCAGCCGCCCTGCTCAAAAAAGGCCATTGCCGCTTCCGGCGGGAAGGCAGCCATGGCGCTGTAGAGGAAGCGCCCGTTGCGCGGAACATTCTTCAGCACCTCTTCCGCCGTGCAGGCATTTGTAACGTTGCAGCGGCCCTTCCCGGTGATGAGGAGCTTTTTGCCGCAGCGGCTGTTTTTTTCGAGCAGGAGGATCCTACGCCCGCGCGCGGAGGCCTGAACTGCGGCAAACAGCCCTGCCGCTCCCCCGCCCACGATCACGGCGTCAAATGTGGACTTTTTCATAGACATGGTACTGATCCCAGACCTGCTCCAGACGCTCGAGCGTCTGCGCGGTCTCGTGCTTGCGGCGGGACGTCAGCGCGACGATCAGGGCGTTGACAACGCTCATCGGCGCGACGAGCGAATCCACGAGCGAGACCATGTCGCTCTTGGCCGTGAGCAGATAGTGCGCGCTGCGGGCGATGGGGGCCGTTTCGGAGTCCGTCAGGGCAATGACCTGCGCGCCTGCCTCGCGGCAGTACTGCAGCGCCTTGCCCGTCGCCGTGGAATAGCGCGGGAAGCTGATGCCGATGACGGCGTCCTGCGGTGAGATGCGGACGAGCTGCTCAAAGACCTCACTCGTCGACGGCGTCGTGATGAGTCGGACGTTTTCAAACATATAGTGCAGGTAATAGCTCAGGGAGCTCGCGAGAGCCGCAGAGGAGCGGACGCCGAGCACATAGATGCAGCGCGCCTGCAGCAGGGCCTCCACCGCGCCGGAGAAGGCCTCGCGGTCGAGATGCTCGTTCGTATGGCGCAGCCGGTCCATATCCGCCTGCAGGATCGTCGAAACGACGTCCTGCTCGCCGAGGCGCTCATCCGTGACCTCAATGCGCTGCACGGAGGTCAGGCGGTTGAGCACCATTTCCTGCAGCGCGCGCTGCATGGCGGGATAGCCGTCATAGCCCAGCTCCGCCGCAAAGCGCACGACCGTCGACTCGGACACCTGCGTGATCTTGCCGAGCGCGCCCGCCGTCAGGAAGGCCGCCTTATCATAGCTCTCCAGAATATAGGTCGCGATGCGGCGCTGGCCCTTGGAGAATGTTGTCAGCTTGTTATGTATGTTCGTCAGGATGTCTGCCGTCATACAGGATCTCCCCCTTCTGTTTCCTGCCGCAGCGCGGCAAGCTCCGCTTCGGTGAGCGGACGCCATGCGCCGGGCGCGAGCGTTCCGAGCTGCAGCGGTCCCTCTGCAATGCGCCGCAGCCGGAGCACCTCCAGCCCGGCCGCCGCGCACATGCGGCGGATCTGGCGATTTCTGCCCTCGTGGATCGTGATGAGAAACCGGCCCGGCGCGGTCTGCTCGACCTCCGGCGGGCGGATGCGATAACCGTCGAGCATGAGCGGACGCCGCAGCCGCTCAGCCGCGCCGTCCAGAGGACCGCGGGTCGTGACCTCATAGACCTTGCTGATCTCGCGGCGCGGGTGCATCAGCCGGTCGGCCAGCGCGCCGTCGTTCGTAAAGAGCAGCAGGCCCTCAGAATCATAGTCCAGCCGCCCGACCGGATAGACGCGCGTGCCGCAGTCTACGAGCGAGGCGGCCGTTCGGCGGCCGCGTTCATCCGACAGCGTTGTGATATAGCCGCGCGGCTTATAAAGCATCAGATAGACGTGCTCCGGCGGAGGCGGGATGGGAACGCCATCGACCGCAATGGTCCGGCAGTCCGGCTCCGCCGATGCGCCAAGCGCACACGGCACTCCGTCCACCGTGACCCGGCCCTGCCGGATCAGCTCCTCCGCCGCGCGCCGCGAGGCAACGCCGCGCGCAGAAAGGATCTTCTGAATTCGTTCCCTCATCGGTACACTCTCCCCAGAGCAGCGGGATGCGCGCGATGCAGCGCGTCCCGAGAAATACGCCGCCCTCTCCGGCGGGTTCGCCGGGCGTTCCGGCAGAAAAGGCCACACGCGGCCAGAGCGGCCGTACGGTAACGGTTTCCCCGTCGCGCAGCGCATAAGTGACGGACTCCCCTGCCATAAGCTCAGCGCTTCCGCCGGACAGCAGCGGCACGGACGCGACGCACGCCCCGGCCTTCACCGCTTCACGCTCGGAAAAGGCGGCAAACGCCTCGTCATACAGGCAGGCATGATCCTGCCAGTCATCCGGCGCACACAGCGTGACGGCAATGAGCCGCCGCCCGTTCCGTTCCACGGCGCTGACGAGCGTCCGCCCGGCTGCGCGGGTGAAGCCTGTCTTCACGCCGATCGCGCCGTCCAGAGACCACAAAAGGCGGTTGTGGTTCGTAAAGCTGCGCCCCTCGATCGTGATCTGCCGCGTGGCGACGACCTCGGCAAAGGCCGGGACCTGCAGCGCGGCGCGCGTCAGGCGCGCAAGGTCGAGCGCCGTGGAATAGTGCTCCGGCGCGTCCAGACCGTTCGGGTTCGTAAAATGGGTGTCCTGCAGGCCAAGCTCCCGCGCCCGTCCGTTCATGGCCTCCACAAAGGCCCCGACCGAGCCGCTGTGCGCCAGAGCCAGCGCGACGGCGGCATCGTTGCCGGAGTGCAGCAGCAGGCCGTAGAGCAGAGCGCGGACCGTGAGCTGCTCCCCCGCCTTGAGATAGAGCGAAGAGCCTTCGATCCCGACTGCCTCCTGCGGCACGGTGACAACGGCATCCGGATCGCAGTCCTCCGCGATGAGCAGACCCGTCATGATCTTTGTCGTGCTGGCGATGAGCGCGTGCTCTGAAGCATTGCGTGCAAAGCAGACCTCTCCGGTGTCCGCGTCCAGCACGGCGGCGCGGCAGGCCGACAGGGCCGACGCGCACGGAGACAAAAGGGCGGCAGCGATCAGAAGCGCCGCCGCCCGAAGCATTCGTTTCATTCTTCCTCACCGGGCCTAGTATGCCCGGTGAGGCGCGGTTCATGCGAGGTCGACGTCGACCTTTTTCTCCGCGCGGTACTGCGAGATCATCTCGTTGATGCGGTCGACCAGCTCCGGGATCTGCTCGATGAGGCGGTCAGCCGTCGAGGTCGCAGGCTCCGTGATCGGGAGCATACGCACCCGCTCGCCCTGCAGCACCAGAAAGGCAACCGGGACGATCTTCACGCCGCAGCCCGCACCGCCGCCGAACGGGAGTGCAGAGGCGGCTGCCTTCGGCTTGAGATCGCTGCCGCCGGAAGCCATGGCAAAGCTGATCTTGGAGATCGGGATGAGCGTCGTGCCGTCGCCCGTGGAAATGGGCGTACCGACAACGGTGTTGGCATCGACCATCTCGCGCACCTTCGCCATAGAGGCGCCGAGAAGCTCCGAAACATTCTGACTCATGATTCTGTTTCCTCCTCCTGCTGCGGCAGTTCCTGTTTGCCGAACTGCATTTTTTCGATCTCCGGCAGCTCGTCCAGCGATTCCAGACCGAACGTGCGCAGGAAATCCGGTGTCGTGCGATACAGAATGGGCCGTCCGGGCACATTCAGCCTGCCGCACTCCTCAATGAGGTGCTTATTGAGCAGCGCGCCGACGGAATAGGCGCTGTCGACGCCGCGGATCTGCTCGATGTAGGCCCGCGTTGCGGGCTGATAATAGGCAATGACCGTCAGGGTCTCCAGCTGTGCGGACGAAAGCCGGGGCGGCTTGCGTGTTTCCAGTGCTCGGGTCACATAGGAGGACATCTCGCCCGAGGAGCACATCTGATAGGCGTGCTCGAGGCGCAGGATGCGAATGCCGCGCCGCTCGTAGGACAGGCGGTCCATCAGCGAACGCACGGCCTGCTCGGCCTCGTCCGGGTCACATTCAGCGGCTATGGCAATGCGTTCGAGCTCGACCGGCTCGCCCGCCGCAAACAGGATGGCCTCAGCTACCCGTTCCAGCTCCGTCTGTTCCATGTTCTACCCTTTCCTCCGGCATTTTGCAAAAGCGGATGTTCAGATCGTCGTCGCCGTCCTCCAGCCTGACGGAATGCACGCGGCAAAGCTCCAGTACGGCGAGGAACGTCGCAACGATCTCGCTGCGCGAGCGGCTGCCGCGGAACAGCGCGCAGAATTTCTCCACGCCGCGCATCAGCAGCTGCTTGAGCACCTGTGCGGCCTTCTTTGTCACGGGATACGGCTCTAAGCCGACGATGCCCTGAAAATTCGAGAGCTTCGGCGGCAGACGCCGCTCGCTGCGCTCTGCCATGGCCGCCATGGCGCGCAGAAGATCCTGCGGCTCGTGGCGGTAGCGATAGGTCGCGTCCGGACGGAGCGGCTGCGGCGCATGCGGAAAAAAACCGTTGCCGATGTCGCTGCGCGGCTCAAGGAAGGCCACAGCCGTGCGGATCTGCTCATAGGCCTCCGCGCGCTGCTTTTCCTCGAGGGAGCGGATAAGAAGCTCCATCTCGCTCATGGCCTCCTCACGCTCGGCGGCGGAGAGCAGCATCTTTGTTTTAATGAGCATGAGATGGGACGCCATGGCGATGAATTCGCTGGCGATCTCCATATCCAGCCGCTTCATCTCGTCGAGATAGGCCAGATACTGCTCCAGAATGGACGTGATGCTGACGTCCTGAATTTCGATCTTGTTTTTGCTCAGCAGAAGCAGGATGACGCTCAGCGGACCGTCAAAATCTGCGGGCAGCTCATCGCGCGTGTGCATGACGCCCGCAAGATGATAGGTTGGTTCTTCCATGCGCCTCCGGCTCCTTTCACTTTAGAGTATACCATTATTTTAGGAAAATGGCAACCCACAATCCTTAGCCGACCGCGTCAAATATGGCGCGCACAAGGGCCTCGCGGCCGGTCCCCTTCTCTGCGGAGAACGGCAGCAGCGGTGTCTGCTCGCCCAAACGCAGCGTTTCGCGGATGCAGGCAAGGTTCGGCTCGATCTCGCGTGCCTTCAGCTTATCGAGCTTGTTGGCAACGACGAGGAACGGCCGCCCGGTGCTGCGGAACAGGTCCGCCATGACGCAGTCGAGCTTCGTCGGTGCGTGGCGGGCATCGACGATCATCACGCCGAGGGCGATGGGCTCCGGCTCGGCAAAATAGGCCTCCATGAGCTTGCCCCAGCGTTCCTTTTCCGATTCAGCGACCTGCGCATAGCCATATCCCGGCAGATCGACGAAGTGCGCCTTGCCGTCCACGCGGAAATAGTTGATGTGGACGGTCTTGCCCGGCTTCTGACCGACGCGCGCAAAATTTTTGCGCTGCAGCACGCAGTTCAGCACGGAGGATTTGCCGACGTTTGATTTTCCGGCAAAGGCGATCTGCGGCAGGCCGTCGTGCAGGAACGCACCGGCCTGCGCCGCAGATTTTACAAATTCCACTCGCTGTAAATTCATCATTGGCGGATCCCCTGATTCGGCTGGGCCGTGTCATGCTGCGCGACCGGGAGGACGCGCTCCGTGGTCTTGCGCACCGCAGGCTCCTCCTGCACGGGGCGGACGAGCGCGGCGTCCAGCACGGCGTCGGCATGGTCGACGAGCAGGAAGTTGAGCGCGCGGCGCACCGTCTGGTCGATCTCCTGCAGATCCTTTTCGTTCTCGTGCGGAATAATGACGGTCTTGACGCCGTGGCGCAGCGCTGCCATGGTCTTCTCCTTCAGGCCGCCGATGGGAAGCACGCGGCCGCGGATGGAGATCTCGCCCGTCATGGCGATATCACGGCGGACCGGCGTCCCGCTGAGCGCGGAGGCCAGCGCCGTGCATACGGCGATACCGGCGGACGGACCGTCCTTCGGAACAGCTCCCTCCGGGAAGTGGACATGGATATCGCGCGTCTTGTAGAAGTCGGACGGAATGTGCAGCTGCTCAGCACGCGTGCGCAGATAGCTCACGGCCGCCTGCACGGACTCCTTCATCACATCGCCGAGGTTTCCGGTCAGGATGAGCTTGCCGCTGCCGTCCATGACATTGCACTCGACCTCGAGAGTCTCACCGCCGACGGAAGTCCAAGCAAGGCCGGTCACAAGACCGATCGGATCGGTCTCCGGCAGCTTATCCGGCAGGATGCGGCGCGGACCAAGAAAGCTCTCCAGATTCGTGCCCGTCACGGTCACGCGGCGCGTGGCCTCGTCTGAAAGAAGCTGCACGGCGCATTTGCGGCAGAGCTCCCCGAGCTTGCGCTCGAGATTGCGCACGCCGGATTCGCGCGTGTAGCAGCGGATGATCTCGCGCAGGGCATCGTCCGTCACGCGGACCTGCGATTTCTTCAGGCCGTTTTTCGCGAGCTGGCGCGGCAGCAGATGGTCGCGCGCGATGCTGCGCTTCTCCTCGTCCGTATAGGAGCCGAGCTCGATGACCTCCATACGGTCGAGGAGCGGACGCGGGATGGTGTCGGCCGTGTTGGCCGTCGTGATGAACATGCACTCGCTCAGGTCGAACGGAATTTCGAGGAAATTATCCCGGAACGTTGCGTTCTGCTCCGCATCGAGCACCTCGAGCAGGGCGGATGACGGATCGCCGCGATAATCGCTGCCGAGCTTGTCGATCTCATCGAGCAGCAGGAGCGGGTTGTGAGTTCCTGCCTGCTGCA
>ENA-ORTU01000809-ORTU01000809.1-human-gut-metagenome-genome-assembly--contig:-NODE-809-length-35788-cov-22.328660_pt1 | contig 35788 bp, 34 predicted proteins | sample MGYA00241910_ERZ509184 | MGnify/ENA primary metagenome ERZ509184 (study PRJEB26280, sample SAMEA2338847) | human gut metagenome | biome: human gut; feature: human-associated habitat; material: faeces... | reverse complement strand
ATCAAAGAAAAAGCAAACACATCTTTTTTGTGTCTACTTTTATCTTACAACTCCAATCTTTTTCTCGTTCTTTTTTTTATACCTAAATCTTTTAGTGTTATTTGTAATATTTCTTTGTTACTCATATTTACCCTTTCTTATTCTGTAAAGCAATTACTCATATTGGCGCTGTTTGATGTTTTTTCTGTAGCAAGAGTAAAGTTGTCAATTGTACCTAATACTGTAATTTCCATATCTTCTTTTAGGTCGCTAAGATCTGTCTTTTCTGCCATTGGACATTTTATTTTTAAAGTATAAGCATCATCTGGATCTTTATAACGCAAAATAAGTTCATTATCTTTTATCTTATAAATTCTTCCTGTTACTCTCATAAATTGTCCTGCATATTTATTAGCTGTTTTTTCAGGATCGTTTCTAAATTCTATTGCTAAATCTAAAGCAGATATTTCTGTTGGTTCTACTGAATATGGCATCGTCCAGAAACCTAGTTTTGTATCTCGTCTTCCTTGTTCCTGATGATATTTTATAACCTTATATCCTAGTCCATAAAATTCCTCTGTCCCACCATCGTCATATGTTTTTGTACGTATAGCAAAATATGGTCCTTTATCATATTTTGTTACACAAATAACGTCGATTGCAATGACAATTCCTAAGGCAATGATAATAATAAAAATGATGTTACTAATTACTTTAGATATTGGCTCTTTTTCTTCAATTATTTCTATATCTACATCATTCATTCCATAATTATTATAATCTACATAATTATATTCTTCTGTTTTCAACTCATTTTTCTTTTTTCTCATTTTTATTCCTCCTTAAAACCCCTTACTTTGAAAGTTTCTTGCTTCCCTTTTTATATATTGATAAGTTGGATTCATATCTCGATGATATGCTTCTACTAAGGATTTCTTTTGTTCACAAAGTTCTATTGCTTCAGCACGTAATTGCATCCTTTTTTCTAGCGGCATTTCGCTTAATAATTTTTTAGAAACTTGTCTTTCTAACGGTCTAGCAATTTCTAATAACTCTCTTCTAAAATCATCACTGATGTCAAAGTCTAAAAAAAGTGGAATACCAAAATCTATCATTTTTCTTCTTGATATCCTTTCTCTTTTATTTATTAATTCCTGTATATTCAAATTAAATGGATCAAATAATATTATATTTTCTGGATTACTGACATCTAATAATTCTATATGGTTTGGAAACTTCCAATCTCTAAATTCTCTTTTAGTTTCCATACTACTTTTTTTTACTTTAGTTTTTATTTTTCTTGTTTTGGGTATTGGGTTATTTGGGTAGTGATATTTTGTTCCTACTAATATTAAATCTTGATTTTCATCTAATAAGCTTAATATTGTTTTAAAATGAGGTGAAAAATTTCTGCAACAACCATTACCACAAGAAATACCAATTCCTAAATCTGTTTTTAATTCTATAGAATCATTCGAGGTTGCTATAAACGTTTTATCAGCAGAAAAGTATCCATTCCATACCAGATAATAATAGATTGCTAAATATAAATTTTTGTCTTTTCTGTCTGCAATTTCACTAATTAATTTTGACTCGCAGTCTTGAGCAAGATTAAATTGTTGCTTTAGGGAAGATGTCTCATATATTTGACGATAGAACTCTAAATCTTTATAGCAATTCAGATATTCATCAATCTTGTTCATTCTTTCATCCCCTTTTGATAAGGCATATTATACTATAAATATGTTATTTTGTAAAGAAAAACAGTAGCTTTGTGCTACTGTAATTTATCTTTGAACTCTTCTTCTGTCCAGATTGGAATTCCTAATTTTAGTGCTTTGTCATATTTGCTTCCAGGTTTTTCTCCTACAATTACAACAGAGGTTTTTTTAGATACTGAATCTACTGTTTTTCCACCAAGAGATTCTATTTTTTCTTTAGCTTCTTCTCTTGTAAAAATGGTTAGACTGCCCGTTAAAACAAAACTTTTACCACTAAACTCTTCATTTTCAACTATTTCTTGTCCTAAATAAGTTGTATTGATTCCTAAGTCCATTAATTCTTCAACGATTGCTTTATGATGTGGATCATTAAAATAGTCCACAACACTTTTTGCAATAATTCCTCCAATATCTGGGACTTTTGTTAATTCTTCTTCTGTTTGTTCCATTAGATTTTGTAAAGTTTTATATTGTTGTGCTAGTAGTTTCGCAGTTTTTGCCCCTACATGTGGAATTCCTAATCCGAATATTAATTTTTCTAAGGAATTGTTTTTACTTTCTTCTATAGCATTTAATAAGTTTGTTACTGATTTTTCTCCATATCCTTCTAATCTAGTTAAGTCTTTTTCATGTTCTTTTAGAGCATAAATATCGGGTATATTTGCGATAAAATGGAAGTTATAAAAGTCTTCCATAATTCTATCTCCTAGTCCGTCAATATTCATGGCATCACGAGATACAAAGTGAATTAGACTTTCAATGTTTCTAGCTGGACATTTTTTATTTGGACAATAATAGTCTACCTGTCCTTCCTTTTTTACAAGTGGAGTATTACACATTGGACAGTTTGTAATCATAACAAAGTCTTTTTCTTTTCCTGTACGTCTTTCTTTTTTTACTTCTACTACTTCTGGTATTACATCTCCGGCTTTACGAATCGATACAATATCTCCAATTTTTAAATCTTTTTCTTTTACATAATCTTCATTGTGTAGTGTTGCTCTTGAAATGGTAGATCCTGCTACAATTACTGGCTCTAGTACAGCGTTGGGTGTAATTTGACCTGTTCTACCAACCGTAAAAATAATATCTGTTAACTTTGTTAATACTTCTTTCGCTGGAAATTTATATGCTGTTGCCCATTTTGGATATTTCGCAGTAGAACCTAATCTTTGCTGATTATCAATATTGTTTACTTTAATTACAATTCCATCAATATCGTAAGCAAGTGAATCTCTTTCTTTTCCTTTTTCTTCAATAAATTCTAATACTTCATTGATATTTTTTACTACTCTATTATTTGGATTGATTTTAAATCCTAATCTCTTCATATATTCTAAAGCTTCACTATGCGTATGAATGCCATAGTCTAGAGGATTAGGCAAATGGTAAATAAAGTTATCTAGTTTTCTTTGTGCTGCAATTTTAGAATCTAACTGACGAATTGATCCAGCGGCAGCATTACGGCAATTTTGAAGGAGTGGTTGCCCATTCTTTTTTCTTTCTTCATTTAGTTTCTCTAATGTTTTTTTGTTCATGAAAATTTCTCCGCGAACTTCAATATCCACTTCTTCTTTTAATTTTAGAGGTATTACCTTAATTGTTTTGGCATTGTGAGTAATATCCTCGCCTATTGTCCCATCGCCTCTGGTAGCAGCCCTTACTAGTTTTCCTTTTTCATATAATAAAGAAACAGAAAGACCATCTATTTTTAATTCACATACGTATTCTGGATGGAACCCTTCTTTTTGAATTCTCTCATCAAATGCAATTACTTCACTTTCTGAAAACACATCGCTTAATGACATCATGGGAATTTTATGAGTAACTTTTTCGAATCCCTCAATTATCTTTCCTCCCGCATGTTGCGTTGGAGAATCTTCTCGTACCCAGGTAGGATGATTTTCTTCGATTTCTATTAGCTCTCGTAAATATTTATCATACTCTTGATCTGTGATTGTAGGATTATCTAATGTATGATAATTATAATCTGCTTCATTAATTATTTCTATTAACTCATCCATTCTTTCTTTCATATCTAATCACCATTATTAGTATATCATTTTTATAAACTAAAAAAAAGAAACTTTATTGTTTCTCTTGGATATTATTTCCTTCTAATTTTATAGTAGGTATTGGGAAATTCTGCAATGGTTGTGCTACTTGTGTCTGAACTGTGTTTTCCACTATTTCTTGTTGAGGTGGCTGATTATTCTGTATATTCATTAATTGTTGTTGGTTATATAAAGATTCTTGCTTTGCCTCTACATATAATTGGTTATAATAATCGGCATTTGTTTTTAATTCTTGATTTACTTTTGATAATTGTTCTATTTGTGCTACCGTTGTTTGCTCTTGCTGTTTATATTTTTCTAGTTCTTACTGTAGTGATGATGCTTGCCTTTGAAAATCACTACATTTAATACTTAATACTTTCATTGTTTCAATAGATTCCTGTTTATCTAATACTGTTAGAAAAAGAACGATAACTGCACCTACTATTTGTGCAATAGCCATTAATATCACTATAGGGACGGCTAGAAATACTAAGAAATTTGCTAAAACATATAATATCGCTACTCCTACAGCAATACCTGCAATTGTATTTCTTAATACTCTTATAGTTCCTGTGTCACTTACTGTACTAGTTAACATGGTAAGGCCTGCACTTCCAATCATAGCTAATGTGGTTAACAAGAATAACAAAGTTGACATACTGGTTCCGCCAAAAGCTGACATTCTTACATTTACTACTTTGAAAGCTATTAAAATTATAAATATTGTAAATATAATCACACAAATTACTGTTAGAAAACTAAATAAAATGCTAATATTATCCCTATTACCAGTTGATGCTAGCATTAAACATGTACTAATAATAAACAAAACGGTTCCAATATTGGATACTACGTCTGGTATTGCTGAAACTAGTGATGCTAGCAACATAAGAATTGCACTAATGATTACTCCAATGCCAGAAAAGTACGTTAATCTGTTTTTCAATTTACTCACCACTCACTACTATACTAATTATCTTCATTATAGCATAGAATAAAAATAATATATTTTATTTTGCATTTATTTTTGTTTCTTTACATTCCTTTTCAAAAAAAAGAACCCTAAGGCTCTAATCTCTTCTTTTTCCAAAAAGTTCCAATAGTCTGATAAATAAGTTGATAAAGTCTAAGTATAATTGGAATGCTCCATATACTGCAGCTTTTTCTTCTCCAATTGCTAACATTAATTGTTTTACTTTATTTACATCATAAGCAATATAAGCAATAAATATTAGTACTCCAATTATTGTTAAAGCTGTATCAAACATTGTACTCTTGAAAATAAATATGTTTAATATTCCTGCAATAATTATTGCAAGTAAGGCTATTAAAGCGATTGTTCCAATTTTGGTTAAATCTCTTTTGGTTGTATATCCATAAAATGCTAACAAAGCGAATATGATTGCTGTTATTATAAAGATACTAATCAAAGATGAAACCTCAAAAGCAACAAATATTACTGAAAATGTAACACCTGTCAGTATGGAATATATAACATATAAAATTTTCATTGTTAATGGTTGCATTTTAGCAAGTCTTATTCCCAAAACTAATGCTATTACAATTTCAATAATAGCGATTGGTAAAATTCCAAGTGCTAATACTTGTATCATTAACTGTTCATTTAATGTTAATGCATATCCACTAGCAAAGGTTATTAATAATCCTATAAATAACCATGTAAACATTTTAGGATATACTTGGGTATTTTCATTATATTCGTTCATTTTTTCTCCTTAACTTATTGTTTTAATAACTTTCGTTATTATGTTATTATATCATATTTTTATGTAAATAGAAATATTTAATCTTTCCACAAGTTTTGTGGATATTTTTTTTCTTCTGTCATTTCCATAAATGCTTTTTTAACCATTTCTTGGTCTTCTTTGTAAGTTACACCGTACCACTTTGCAGTTGTAATCATTAAATCTACTGTTTTTCCTTCATATTTCATAGCCTTACTTAAAGCTGTTGGAATCTGATATTCAACTTTAGATAAATCGTTTTTATTTTGTTCTAAGAACAGATAAAAATATTTTTCTAAGATACTAAAGAAATCATTCGAAAACAGTAATAAATTCATAGAAACTGGAGTGTTTTCTGATACTTCTATTTTTTCTTTCGTATCTTGTAAAGCTGCAATAATTTTATTATCTATTCGTTCTACTTTACTTTCTACAACTTCAGTTAATTTACCATTTTCTTCATAACAGATTCCTCTAGAGCTAGCACCTGATGGACTTAAGGTGTTTTTTACTAGATAGGCTATCATTCCATAATGATTATTAGACATATTATCTAAATAAGAACTTGCTTTTTCTAAAGCATCTCTTCCATAGAAATCATCTGCATTTATCATAGCAAATGAACCATGTATTTTATCTTTTGCACAAAGTATAGCATGCGCTGTTCCTAATGGTTTTTCTCTATTTTGTAATAGCTCGTGATACTCTTTTGGCACTAGTCTATTATCTTGAAATGCATATTCTGTTTTTATAAATGGTTCGATTCTTTTTCCTATTGTTTCTTTAAAAATATTATAGTTCTCTTCTTTGATTACAAAAACCACTTTATTGAATCCTACTTTTCTTGCATCATAGATGGAATAATCTATAATAAACTCTCCGTTGGGACCAAATGGTTCGATTTGCTTTAGTCCTCCAAAGCGACTTCCCATTCCGGCTGCTAATATTAATAATGTTTTTTCTTCCATTTACTCACCCCATAAGTTTTTAGGGTATTTTCCTGTTTCTACTAATTCTTTGATTGCACTTGATACTAATTCTTTATCTTCTTGATATGTTACTCCATACCAAACTGCTGTAGTTTCTAATACATCTACTTGTTTTTGGCCTTCTTCTACCAATTCATTTAAAACGATAGGAATTAGATACTCACATGCGTCTAACTTGTCACTATTTTGGTCTAAGAATGCTGGGAATCTGTCCTCTAATATCTGGAATAGGTCTGGTGTAAATAAAAGGAAGTTCATAGAAGCGATAGTATCTTTGCTAGTTCTAAAATCTGCCTTTCCTTCTAGTGGATGTACATCTACCATGTCTCCATCTAGAGTTACACTACTTTCTGTTAATTGAATTAATTCCCCTTTATCATTCACTTCACAGACACCTCTTTTAGCTGATCCATTTGGTGTTAAGGTATTTCCCAAACGATATGCTACCATACCATAATGATTCGTAGGTACATTTTCTAAGAACTTAGCTGCTTTTTTATAAGCATCATACCCATAAAAATCGTCTGCATTGATGATTGCAAATGGTTCATTTATTTTATCTCTTGCACAAAGTATTGCGTGGGCTGTTCCTAATGGTTTCGTACGATCTTTTAATGGCATTTTATATTCTTCTGGTAAATTATCATTCTTTTGGAATACATATTCTGTTTCTATGTGAGGTTCTACTCTTTTTCCAATCGTTTCTTTAAAAATATCATAGTTTTCTTCTTTAATTACAAATACTACTTTATCAAATCCTGCTTTTTTAGCATCATAAATAGAATAGTCTATAATAAACTCTCCATTAGGTCCAAATGGTTCTATTTGCTTTAATCCTCCAAAACGGCTTCCCATTCCTGCCGCTAATATTAATAATGTTTTTTTCATTGTTTTCCTCCTCTATTTTTCTCTACTTCAACAAAATTTCTAGCTTTTTCTTCTATATCTACTAGGCTATTTAAAAAGTATGAATTATATGTCTCATATTTTCTTGTTTCTGCAGTCTCTCCTTCTGTCAAATAAGCATAAAATTTATTTTCTACTTTTCCTAATACTAACATATAGCCCTCATTGATATTTTCTTCAATGGTAGGTAATATTCTTATAAAGTCTAATTCATTTTCTTTTGTTTGTATTCTAGTGGAAGCTCCATTTCTATTTCTTATATATAATCCTGCTATTTCTTTAGTTTCTACATCTCTTTTTACATATAATTGATAACCATTATTTAATTTTTCTTCCATTTATCATTCACCTACACTTTAGATAATTTCTTATGGTTTTTCATTAATTTTTTAATTCCATGTGGATGTTTAAATGCAACACTAACCAAGGTATTGGTTACTTCTACTACTCTTCCAGTACCAAATGTTTCATGATAAACATAGTCTCCTACTTGATAATCTACTACTTCTTCTCTAAACATGACTTCTGTATCAATCTTTTTCTCTTGTTGCGGTAGTTCCTCTTCTTTGACATTTGTCTCAATTAAGTCTTTACTTATTTCACCAATAAATCTACTTACTGGGTTAATTTGCTCCTTACCAAATAGTGTTCTACGTCTGGCATTAATCAAGTGAAGATCATCTTTTGCACGTGTTATTGCTACATAGCAAAGTCTACGTTCTTCTTCTAGTTCACTTGTTTCCATTAATGAGTTCATATGTGGGAAAATTCCCTCTTCCATTCCTACAACAAAAACATGATTAAATTCTAATCCTTTTACAGAATGAACTGTCATCAAGCTTACTCTATTTGGATCATCTTTATATTCTTCTACATCGCTGATTAAACTTATTTCTAATAAGAAGTCTTCTAGAGAAACTAGACCTTCTCTTTCTTCAAATGATTTGGTAATTGATTTAAATTCTTCTAAGTTTTCTAATCTAACTTCGGATTCTAATGTTTTTTCACTTTCTAATTCTTGTCTCATTCCTGATGCATCCAGCACTTTATCAATTAATTCTGTTAATGTTAATTCTTCAGATAATGATTTTAATTGTTCTATGGTCTTTTTAAATTCTAATTCTTTTCCAGAGGAAATTGCTTCGTAAATGCTAGTCCCTATCTCATCGGCTTTCATCGTTAAATTTTCTATTGTTTTAAGCCCTATTCCTCTTTTTGGAGTATTAATCACTCTAAGCAGACTAACATTATCTTTTGAATTATGAATTAGTCTTAAATAAGCAATTAAGTCTTTAATTTCTTTTCTAGAATAGAAGTAGAAACTTCCAATTACTCGATATGGCATATTTTCTTTTAGCATTTCTTCTTCTAAAACACGGGATTGCGCATTCGTTCTATATAGAACAGCAATATCTTTATATTCTACATCTTTATTTCTCAATTCTTTTATTTTTCTTATCACATACTGAGCTTCATCTCTCTCATTGTATGCTCTATAATATTTAATCTTTTCTCCTTTTCCACGAGATGTCCAAAGATTTTTATCTTTTCTTTGTGTATTATTTTTTATTACCTGATTAGCGGCATCTAGGATGGTACTTGTTGATCTATAGTTTTCTTCTAATAAAATCGTTTTAGCATCCTTATAATCTTTTTCAAAATTTAAAATATTTTTATAATTGGCTCCACGGAAACTATAAATACTTTGAGAATCATCTCCAACACAAGTTATCTTTCTACTTTTTGCACTAATTAGCTTTGATAAAATATATTGTGCTTCGTTTGTATCTTGATACTCATCAATTAAAATGTATTGATACAATTCTTGATATTTTTGTAAGACACTAGGATTTTCTTTAAATAATTTGATTGGCAACAATAATAAGTCATCAAAATCTACTGAGTTGTTTTTCTTTAATTTCTCTTCGTATTTTTCATAGACTTTATGCATTACCTTTTCATAATCACTAACTGCATATCTTTCATACATCTCTGGTGTCATCATTTCATTTTTGCAGCTACTGATTTTATTTCTAATCGCTCTAGGATTATAGATTTTAGGATCATATCCTAGGTCTTTTACTATTTTTTTTACGACTGTCAATGAGTCGTCACTATCCATAATTACAAAATTAGCTTCATATCCTAACTTTTCGTAGTTTTCTCTTAATAGTTTTAAACCAAAACTATGAAATGTGGAAACTTGAACTTTTTTGGCTAAATCTCCAATTAGCCCATATAATCTATCTTTCATTTCTTTGGCTGCTTTATTTGTAAAAGTGATTGCTAAAACATTATAAGGATAGGCAAATCCTTCTTCAATTAAGTATGCTATTTTTGTCGTTAGAGTTTTTGTCTTTCCTGCTCCTGCTCCAGCAATGATTAATAGAGGTCCTTCATTATAAAGTACCGCTTCCTTTTGTTTATCATTTAAGCCTTCTAACATTTTATACCTACTTTCCAACAACATTATACCGTATTTTGATATTTTAGAAAAGAAAAATCACTAGTGTCCTAGTGATTCTGTCTTATTTTCTTGAAACTAATTGTTGAAAGTCATCTATACTTATTCTCTTGTTTTCAGCGCGTTGTTCTGCTTTTGCTTGAAGTTCTTCCTTCTCTTTATAACTTTTTAAAAGAGCAAGTACTTTCTTATAATCGTCTAAGGTTAATAGATTATCAAAAACATCCACTGATTGTTTTTGTTTTGGAAGAACTTTTTTAGGAAGTGTTGATTTACTAACTATCAATGGCCCCTCTGTAATCTTAATTTTCTTTTGTTTCTTTGGAATATCTTTAGTCTTTCGTTCCTCTGATACTTTTCTTGGTTCTTCTTTTTTGTTATTTTGACTTTCTAACATCATATCTAAGAATTGAGGATTATCATCTGATACGAAATTTGGTATATCCATTAAATAACTATTATCATTTTCTACTGGAGTTTTCATAAAATCTACAATACTTGTAGTCTCTTTCTTTTCTGTTTCCTTTATTGTAGACTTTCTTTTTACTGAGCCGTGAATAATTCTTGGTACTTCTGTTTTGGTAATACTATCTGGTAGTTTTCTTTTATAGATTGTTTCCTGTTTGATAATAGGTTCTGGTATAGGTGTTTCTATATTAGCGTAGTCGTTCTTTCTTTCTAATTGTTCATAGTCTTCTTCTTTTTTCTGTTGATAAATTCTAATTATTTTATAAATAATTAAGAATAGTATCCAAACTATGAAAATTGTACTCGATAGTTCGATTAACGCTAGAGCATTTTCATTTTGATAGATAGAAGTTTGCTCAAAAATATCTAATTTATTTGTTGTAATTATATTAATAATTAAAATTAATAGATAGTGAATGATACAAAATACTATCGTATTAATGGCTCTAATCCACTTAGTTATTTTCCTATTAAATATACTAATCCATAAAATTATGTTAGTTGCAACAATTGCTGCAAAATAGATTGCTAAATTAGGAAAATATACAGCAATAAAGAAATTATTCATCATGTAATCAAACATATTGAATAATTCTTCTCTATAAAAGATTAGAGAAACAAGAGTGATGGAACCGTAGATAGCCATACAAATAAATTTGCTTATTTTTTTTGTTTTCGTATTGGTTGCTATTAATAGTAATGCTAAAGCTACTAGAATCACAATTGCTACTACAAATAGGCCAGAAGATGATGTGACATCCCCTAAAATTTTTAATTTATCCGCTAGTGATAATCTAGACATCATCTTCACCCCCCTACTTCACTCTTTTATTCTGCTTCTACATTTTCTAGTTCAGCAATATAAACTGTCTGTGTTGTTTCATCATTGTTGGTACAAGTTACTAGTGTTAATGTTGTCTTATTATAATTACGATAAATTGCTATTTTTCCTGTTTTACTTTGTTTATATATATTAGTAATTTTATATGTATACTTTTTTCCTTTATATGTTACATATGTTTCGTCTCCGACATTCAATCGGTAAAGTTCGTTGAAGAAGGCTTTCCATCCAGTTCCTGAATGTCCTGCTAAAATAAAATTTCCTCTTTCTACATCTGGATAGGTAGAACCTTCTATTACCATGATGTTTTTTTCTACGTCATTTTCACTGGAGCGTTTATCTACAAAACCTTTATTTAAATTTATTTTAGGAATTGTTAAATACCCTATATAATCATCGGTATATGTATCACTTTCTTCTGGTTGTTCACTTTGTCCTTCGGTTTCTTCTGTTATTTGACTAGCTATTTCTTTGTCTTCGTTAGATTTATAAAATATATTCGCCATATAATCGTAGGCATATACTCTTTTTGATTGTATGTAATTATATGAAACAAAGAATCCCCCAGTTAGTGTTAGGACGGCCCCTATTATGGCAACAACACTTGGAGAGATTCTTTTTTCTTTATACTCTTTGTTTACTGTTCTTTTGAACAAATCTAATTCCACCGCCGATAATTCCAAGACCTAAAATAACTAGTAATATTGAACTTGCTACCCCCGTATTTGGTACTTCTACTATTGGAGCATTTTCAATTGTTATTTGGTGTGATACGTGTTCTGCATCTAATGTGAAACTATATACTTCATTGCTCTTTTGATATCCGCTAGGAGCACTGACTTCTTCTACGGTATATGTTCCATCTTTTAATCCAGTTAGTACATAAGGATCTGTAGTAGATGTAAATCTTGCAACTTCTTGACCATTAGAATTTTTTACTACAATTACTGCACCAGCTAATGGCTCACCAGTTGATTGATCTACTTTAATGATATTTACTACTCGTTCTTTTGCCTCGTTGTAGAATTTAATTTTTTGTTCTCTACTATTATCATCAATTGTAAATTTTACTACTTCTTCGCTTAATTCATATCCGTCTGGAGCTTTTGTTTCTTCTACGGTATATGTCCCATTAGGTAAATTTTTAATTACATGTCCTAATGTTGTAGATGTCCAACTAGTAATTTCGTTTCCTTCAGAATCTTTTAACACTAACTTAGCACCAGCGATAGCGTTACCTGTTGCTTTATCAATTTTTACAATTGTTATTTTTGATGTAGAAATCGATAAATCAATAGAGGTTTCTACTTTTTCTTCTACTGGAGTAATAACTGAAGGTGTAACATTTTGTTGGTTTTGTACATCTGGTTGATATTCATATGCTTTATATATTTTACCAGTTGCACTGATTTTTACTTTAATTGTTTCTTTTGTTCCGTCTACTTTAGAAACTGGAACTTTTACTCTGAATGTTTCACTTGATGAGAATGTTGTCTTAGATTTACCATTTTTATCAATTATACTTATTCCTTCAGGACCTGAAGTTATTGATACTTTGTATTCTGATATATTAGTTGAAGATACCTTGATTTCGTCTGATATATAATTCTTTCCGTCGCTTGACATAGATAATACTTTATCAGACACGCTGGCACTTAATGTTGTCTTTTGGTATCCTTTTGCTTTTGCGTCTTTTGCTTTTGCCACTAAATCTTTAATATATGGTCTTAAATTATATTGATCAGAACCATTGGTTTTAAATGAAGCTGAAAGATTTGAGCTTCCTGTTGTATCATCTAAATACCACCATAAAGCTGTTTGGGTAATATAGTAATCCTTTAATTTTTCTCCTGTAAATGTCTTATGTGGATAACCATTTATCATAATGTAAGCAACTCCTGCATCTAACTCACCCACTAAATGAGCAGTTGAGTTCTGTGCAGTCAATTTATGAATATTTAAACAATACATATAATCTCCAGATGTTGTTGTCTTAGTTGTAAAGTATGTTCCAGCAACATATCCAGGAATTGATTGTGAACTTCCTAATTGAATCTCCTGTGGAACGGCATTTACTGTGGTTGTTAGCGTGCAGTAACTAACAACAGCAATTAATATTGCTACTAAAAATTTTTTTATTTGTTTTTTCATATCGTTTCCCCCTCCAATGTGGCTATATTATACCACTAATTGCTTGATATTTCAAGAGTAATATATAATTTCTCTTTCTACTTGCTATTATATTCTTTTTTTTCTATTTTGGAAAGGGATTTTGCTTAATTAATTATAACGATTCCAACTTATAGCATTTCCATTTTCCTGAGCCCTATTTTGATAATTATCCGATGTGTTGTTTTTCTCTAATAAAATATTTGTGGGAATAATAATTATTAGTGCTAAAAGAATTGTAAAAAGTACCGTTTCTATTACAAAAAAGATACTTTTTTCTTGATTTTTCAACAATTCTTCTGGACTTTTTTTACCGGCATGTGTATATACTAGAAAAAGAATCGCTCCTACTAATGCTAACCCTAAAATTACAATTACTAAGATTTGTAAAAAACTTAAACTTGGATTGACAGCAATTACTTGATCTATTCCATAACTTCGGTATACCACTTCTCCATTATGGCAAAATGCATAATAAATTGTATAGCTAATTCCTATTAAAGCTATTACTATAATTAATAGGCATATACGTACATATTCATTAAATTTATTTTTCAATTTATCATCTCCTTCTAAAATAAAATACACGTCTTTTGTGAAAAGAACGTGTATTTTTCGATTTTAATTTAATATTTCTTCTTTTATAATATTATCATCAATATCATAAATGGTTACTTTATTTTCATCGTAGATTAAATAACTTGGTTTATTTCCTTCTTTTGGTAAAGAAATAGATCCTGGATTTATATAATAATTTGTTTCTATCTTTTTTATAAATGGAATATGGAAATGCCCATAAATTAATATAGAATTTTCCTTCATCCAATTACTCTCATTATATATATGTCCATGTGTAATATATAGATCATGCTTTTCTGTCATAATGAAGCTTAAATCATTCATAATTGGAAAATTGGAAACCATTAAGTCTACTTCTGAATCACAATTTCCCCTCATACACAATAATTTATCTTTCATTGATTCCAAAAACTCTTGTACCTCTGAAATATTATATCCTTCTATCATCTTATTTCTTGGACCAATATAGTATAGGTCCCCTAATACTACTAATTTATCACATTTAAGTTCCTCAAACTTTTCCTTTATTTTCTTTAGATTTGTTGATATTCCATGAATATCTGATATAAACATTAGTTTCATTTTATTCTCCTATCTATAAAATAATGGGTATTTTTACATTATATTATATAATATAATATTTTTTATATCAAATTAGTTTTAAAATAAAAGATGACATTCTGTCATCTTATTTCGAAAGATTCTTTTCGAGAAATCTTGATCATTTTTTAAAATCCCTGTTTTTTCTTACTATATATTTCTAGAAGATCTATTATAAAATACATGATATAAGAAATAATTCCTAGTATTACTACTCCCGTAATTACTAAGTTAATATTAAATACTTGAGAACCATACATAATTAAATATCCCAAACCACTTTTTGATACTAATAATTCTCCCATGATTACACCTATTAAAGACATAGAAATATTAATCTTTAAAGCACTGATTAAAGTTGGTATATTACTAGGCAATACTACTTTTATAAATATTTGCCATTTTGTTGCTCCAAATGACTTTAATAATGTTATATAACTTTTATTAGTTTGAGAAAATCCTTGGTAGATTGTGATAATTGTTACAAATGTGCTAATGAGTAAAGCCATAAAAATAATTGAGTTGGTACTTGCTCCTACCCAGATGATAATTAATGGTCCTAAGGCTACCTTGGGTAAAGAATTTAATATTGTTAAATATGGATCTACTACCTTGGCGATAATTTTATTACTCCAAAGAATCGTAGCGATGATAAATCCTAGGATGGTTGCAATAGAGAAACTGATGAAGACTTCATATAGTGTTACTCCTATATGAGTAAATAATGTTTTATCTTGAAATAGTTGATATATGGTTTCTATTACCTTTGTAGGTGATGAAGATAAAAAAGTATTAATTAGTTCAAATCTAGATAAGAGTTCCCATGCAATTAAAAAGCAAACAATAATTAACAAACGAAAAAAGCAAACGATTCTTTTTTCCTTTTTTCGCTTTTTTAGATACTCTATATGTTCTTTACTATATGTGGACATCTAAATCCCTCCATATTTCATCATAAAACTCAGGAAACTCTTTACATTTTCTATTATGAATTGGAGTTGATTTATTACTCATCTTTATTTCGTAAACCTTTTTAACTATTGCTGGTCTTTTTGACAAAACTATAATTCTATCTGACATGCTAATTGCTTCTGCGATGTCATGTGTTACCATGATTGCTGTTTTTCCTTCTTTTTTTATAATTTTATAAATATCATCACTAATAGCTAGTCTGGATTGATAATCTAATGCAGACATCGCTTCATCTAATAACAAAATATCTGGTTTTGTAGCTAGTGTTCTGATTAATGCTACTCTTTGACGCATTCCTCCAGATAGTCTTGATGGATACTCATCCATAAACTCTCCTAGTCCATATGTTTTTAACAAATAAATAACATAATCTTTATTTTCTTTTGTTAGTTTCTTCGTTACTTCTAAGCCTAATAAACAGTTTTCTAGCACTGTTCTCCATTCAAATAAGGAATCGTTTTGTAACATGTAACCAATGGTATAGTCTTTAGAAAAAGAAATTTCTCCGTTTGATTTTTCTTCTAGACCAGCAAGAATGGAAAGTATTGTCGACTTTCCACAGCCACTTGGTCCTACTATTGAAATAAACTCTTTATCGTTTACGTCGAAGGAAACAGAGTCAAGTGCCTTTATTTCCCCTTCTCTTGTATGAAATGATTTCTCTAAATTAGTAACGGTTAATATCTTATCCACGATACATTAATTTAGCATATGGAACCTTTTCATCAATTGCTCCATAATCTATCATAATATCTTGTAAATGATTAAATGAATCTTTCGAAAACTCTGTAGTTTTAGGCCATGCATCGATATTGCGATATCTTTTTACTACCTTTGCAATATCTTCAATTGATGTATCTGGAAATTGATTGATAATCGCTTTTGCTACTTCTTCATCGGTATGATTATGCACATAATCGATTCCTTTTTGAATTGCTTTCGTAAAGTTCTCTATTAATTCTTTATTTTCTTCTATATAGCTTATTCTTGCAGAATAAGATGTATATGGAACGATTCCTCCTAACTCTCCAAGACTCGCTACAACATACCCATACCCTTCTTTTTCTAGTTCTAAAGCATTTGGCTCAAATAAAGTTACAAAGTCTCCTTCACCACCTATGAAGGCTCCTCCCATAGAAGCAAATTCGATTGAAGTATTGATATTTACATCCTTTTTAGGATCAATACCATTTTCTTTTAAAGCGTATTCTAGAGTCATCTCTGGCATACCACCCGCGCGGCCACCTAATATTTCTTTCCCTTTTAAATCTTCTAATGTAAAATCATTTATTTTTTCTCTTGCTACTATGAAAGATCCATCTTTTTGTGTCAATTGAGCAAATGTTTTTAAATAATCTTTTTCTCCTCCTTGATATACGTAAATAGTTCCTTCACTACCACAGAATCCAATATCGGCATCTCCCGATAGTACTGCAGCTGTTACCTTATCAGCACCGCTAGTTAAAATTAATTCAATATCTATCCCTACTTCTTCAAAATATCCCTTTTCTATTGCAACATACTGAGGTGCGTAAAAAATAGAATGGGTTACTTCTGCTAATGTCACTTCTGTTAACTTTTTATCTTTCGAATCCCCTTTATTTAAATCAAATAAGACTAATGCAGCTAGTAAAAATACTAAAATACCAGCTACAATCCAAATAATAACCTTCTTTTTCATAATTCTCCTTTCTAAGTATTATATGAAAGAAGAAAAAAAGTGTTAGTTTGTATACAAAAAAAGAAGTTCATTTTAAAACTTCTCATAATGGATTTTTTCTTCATAATAGTTATTATTTGGTTCCTTTTGGTCTTTTGTATATCCTAAAGAAATGGTTGCAAATACTTGATAGTTGTTAGGTATTTCTAATATCTCTTTTACTTTATTACTTTTTTCTATATTAGGATATTCTCCTATCCAACAGGATCCAATTTTTAAGTCTGTTGCTTCTAATAAAATATTTTCTACTACAGCACCACAATCCGCCTGCCAATAAGGAGTCTCTTTTTCATCGCCTGGGGAGATAACGATAATTGCGGCAGCAGCATACTTTAACATATGGCAGTATAATCCACTTTCACTTAATCTATTTAACGTCTCCTTTTCTGTTACTATAATAAACTCATACGGTTTTTTATTATGGGCAGAAGGTGCTTGCATACCGGCTTTTACTAGTTGTATTAGTTTCTCTTTTGGTATTTCCTTATCTTCATATTTTCGAATACTTCTTCTTTGATAAATAACATTCATATTTATTCTCCTTTTTGCTCTAGGCTTGTATCTTCTACAATACTTCCACAATAACTACACCAAGTCTTTCCACCTCTGTTTAAGTGATTTGGTGCTCCACAATTTTGACAGTTTACTGTGATTTTGTCACTATTCTTATTTTTTCCTTTCGTATTATAATAGGTAATTGTACCATCTACTTTATTTAAAATAATTCCATCAATTAAATCTTTTTCATCTAAATATGCTAAGTCATCTAAAACTTGTTTTTTTTATTTCTTGAAATGTTTTACCTGGAATATGAGGAATTCTTGCAGCAATTTCTGGAATTTGTAACTTACTTCTATAAATATAAGGGCGATATTTTTTTAATAACTCTTGCTCTTCTTTACTACAACGATTTACTAGTCCATTTGCTTCATCTACGAAATAATCTTCTGGAATTTTCTTAATTTGTTTTAAATATCGAATCTTTAATATACATTCTGTATATGTACATCCTGCAAGCTCTGCAATTTGTTTTATATCTTCTTCGTTACTTTTTATAATTTGAGAATATATTATTTTCATTTTTTTTATGAAACCTTCATCTTTTAAAGATTCTGTACCATAGAATTTTGTATAATCTATATACTTTCTTTCTTGGGACTTATTTACGGGCTTTATTTGCTCATTTACTATTTTTATTACACTGCTAATAATTATAATCATAAATATTATTATATATAAAGTTTCTATCATATTTAACACTCTACTTTCTATTTTTATTATATAGTAAGTAGTGTTGTTTTGCAAAAGAAAAAGACGAAGAATCGTCTTTAATCAATATTTATTAATTCATATTCTCTAGTACCAAAGCCTAATTCAGCTGATGCTTCTACTGTGTGCACTCCGTGAAGAGATTCAATACGATTTATTAGTTTGTCTTTTCCAGGATCTTCTGAATTATATACTAAATCTAGACATGCTTGATCTATGGCAATAGGATCTAAGCTTGCTAAAATGCCAATATCTTTCATACATGGTGCAGACGCATTTCCATCGCAGTCGCAATCTATTGAAATGTTTTTCATAACATTAATATAAGCTATATTTCCTTTGAAATATTTTACTACACTAGAGGCAGCATCTGCCATGGCTTCTAAGAATTTATCTTGTTCTGGCAGATTATTAAACAATTCTTCTTGTTTATTCATTGCTCCAGCTGTATGAATTAATGTTTTTCCAGCGGAAGATGCACAACCAATGGATAGTTGCTTTAAAGCTCCTCCATAGCCACCCATAGCATGTCCCTTGAAATGTGATAACACTAATAAAGAATCGTAGTTGGCTAAATCTTTACCAACATAATTTTTCTTTAATACCTTTCCATTTGGAATGTCTAGTTCCATATCAGGTCCTTCTTCATCTAATAAATCAAATGGAAAATATTTATCCCATTCATGGTCTTTAATTAGTTGTTTATGTTTTTCAGTAGAGTTTCTTGCTCCTTCATATGCAGTATTGCATTCTACTACTGTTCCTTTTACATAGTCTACCATGTCTTTTACAAATTCTGGTCTTAAATAATTTTGATTTCCTTGTTCTCCAGAATGCATCTTTACTGCTACTTTTCCTGGCAATTCCTTTCCTAAAGCCTTATATGCTTTAATCATGTTTTCTGGAGTAATATCTTTCATAAAATATACTTTTGCTTTTTCCATAGTATTCTCTCCTTTCAATTTTAGTCTACCACTTAAAGTTTACTTTATGTCAAGTTTATTTTTTCTATTTGTTTTCTTAAATCTTCTTTATCTTTCTCATTTGGATGCGTTTTTGCTTGTTCAAAGTTCTGTAAACTTACTTGAAGATTTTTATCCTCTGGATGCTCTCTAATTAACTGGAGATATTTATCTTTTACTTGATTTTTCATTTTTCCTTGACAAAAGAAAGTTCCCATTATTTTTGTGGACTTTGGAATTATTTTTTTTATTCTTTCTTCCAGGGTATCAAAGTATTCTTTACTTCCTCCAAAGCCAGCAGTTGCAAATAAAAATACTTTCTTATTTTCTAATTTTTCTAATAGACATCTTATTTTTTCTGTACACATTCCTTTTATAATAGGAGTCCCTACATAATAAATATCTCCCTCTGGGACTTCTTCTATTAATTTGTCACTTATTTTTTCATAATATGCATCTATTAATTTTTCTTTTATTGTTTCAGCTAATTCTTGGGTGTTTCCTGTTAAAGAATCGTAAATTATTATACTTTTCATTTTACCTTACCTCTTTTACTATCATTTCTATATCTGTAATTCCTTTTCCTTCATTCGGATGATAATGAGAATATATATGATCAAAAATAAATAAGCATAATAGCGAGCAACAGATTATGGCCAGTTTTTTAGGGTTTATTTTTTGTAAAACATTGTCGATTAGCGGAGCTAAAATATAAACTAATATAATTCCACCAATACCAAAAACCAGTAGTCCTTCGGCACATACTCGTCCTTGAATATTTAAAAAGTATCCACTGTAATCCCACCATTTCGTGCCATTAAAAACATATTCTAAATATACTGCAGTAAAATATTCTACTAAACCACATAATACAATAATTAAAATAAATTCTTGTAATGGTTTTTTTCTGAATTTATGTAATATTGTTAATATCAGTAAACAGCCATACCCATATATTGGTAGCCAAGGGCCTTGTAAAACACCTCTTTTTACAAATTCTCCATGTTCTATAATGTGCATGATTACTTCAAATGACCAGCCTATTATCGATGCTATAAAGAATAAGGCAAGTAGGGACCATATGCTATACCTTCTAGTATAGTTCAAGGTATCTAATTTTTTTCTTTGATGCTTTTCAGGAATACTAAATAAGCGCATCGGGTATTCTTTTCCTTGGATTATGTTTTTATATATTTCTAATCGTTCTTTTTTAATTTCTTCTTGTTCTTCTTTTTCTCTTTCTTTCGTATCTGATAGGGAAATACCTAAAAAGTCTGCTAATACTCTTTTTATTCCCTTAGGCTTTTCTAACTTTTCTTGTGATTTTTTTAAACCATTTATTACATCTTCATACTCCGCTTCTAATTTATCCTTAGGGGCTTTTTCATATAGATATTCGTCATTTAGCTTTTCTATTCCTGGTATTTTCTTCTCCTTACCCAATCTTCTTAAATTAGCATAATATTCCGTAATTGTTGCAACTCTGTATGGATTTGAATATAAGATTTCTGTAAGACCAAATGTCAGTCCTCCTAAAATAACCCAACCAATATAAGACATTTCCAATTTAAAACATTCCCATTTATGCCCATCCATCATTTTTCTTGATAAATTAATAGCGTCTAGTGTTTTTATCTTAGGATTCTCTGCTACAATATATGGAACTAATATATAAGAATATCTTTTTACAAAAATACCTACTAGTGTTAAACACCATAAACTATAAAATGCAGAGGTCACAAACATTGTCCAAGAAGTTCTTGTCCAGGATTTGATTCTTAATAAAAATAAGAATCTTTGCATTGGTACCTTCTTATATACTCTTCCTTCTAAAAATATTCTTCTTGAGATTACTTGGTACATATTTATTAAAAATATCCATATTAGAAAACTTATTAATAAACTACAACCAATTAAGATAATAGATGTTATGTTAGGATGCCCAATAATCGAGTTCATTCCAACAATAAAATTCACATAAATAGATCCGGTAGAAAAAGCATTTACTATCATAGCAAAGACTCCTCTGCTTCTACCTAGAACCTTATTTTGGTTTTTTTTATCTTTTTCAATTATTTCTTCTTTTATCTCTTTTGTTGCCTTTTTACTTTTTTCTGTCTCTCCTTTTAAAGCATCCTTTACGGCCTGGTCTACTTTTTCTGATTCTTTTATCGTAGTTTCTGGTAATATCTTATTTTCACTAATATTAAAAGTACTGGTAAATTCTGTACCTATAAATGCAGCAATTACACATGCTACAACAAATATAGGATAGTGATGTTTTAAGTTCCTTCTTGCGTTTTTCTTTAATTCTTTTCTCGATTTCATATACTACCTCCACCAACTAATTATCTTTTTCTTCCTCGTATGAATCCATTTTTAAATGCTTCTACTAGGCCTTGCTCCGTAGATGGTTTTCTTTCTATACCATTTACAAATAATGGTAGGCGCTCCGGTTCTTTTTTATTTGTATCATAATGGTAAAAAGCTATTTCATGTCTTGTGATAATTCCTTCTATTACTTCTATATTATTACTGTGTGGTACTTTATTTGCAAGAGATTTTACATATTGTAAGGTTTCTACATCGGCAGCACTTAATCTAGGTGCTCCAGTTAATCTTGGATGTGTATGGAACATAATATAATAGGGCATATCTGTGTTAAATAAATCCCATACTGTTTTTTGAATCCATTTAGTCACATTATATTCTAGAGAAGAAGAAGTTCTTTCTTGATAAACATCATCAGAATGTATAGATATTTTATCAACTAATAAGTCGTTACCATTTGCTTTTCCTTGGATTATTCCTCCGACTTCTTCTTTTTGTGTTTTGCTTAGCTCTAGTAAATTGTTATAGCATTCTTCTGTCATATGGATGTTTACCATGCGGTTTCCTCCCTGTTTTATCAGAATTTGTTGTATTTAGATTAGTAATTATGATTTTTATAAAATATACTCTTATTATATACTATATTTTTAGTTGAAGAAAGATTTTTGTCCATAATAAAACTAATACCTGTTGTGGTATTAGTTTCTCTTTTATTTTAAAACATTCTTTAAAACAATTGTCTTGATTCTGGACATTTCTTGTAATGTTGTCGCAATACCTTCATTACCAATTCCAGAATGCTTCCATCCTCCAAAAGGCATTTCTGCAGAACGGAAGAAACTTGCTCCGTTGATTACAGCTCCACCTACTTCTAATTTTTCTGCTACTTTGAAAGCGTTATTCATATCTCTTGTAATAATATTTCCGCATAATCCAAAACTAGATTGATTAGCAATTTCTATTGCTTCATCGATGGTATCAAATCCGCAAATAGGAATTACTGGACCAAACACTTCCATATCTTTCATAATATCCATATCTCTTGTAACATCTATTAGAACAGCAGGCTCGTAATATGCCCCATTTCTACGTCCTCCAAATATTAGCTTGGCACCTTGAGCAACTGTTGTTGCTACTTGCTCCTCGACACGTTTTGCTGCCCGTTCATTAATTAAGCAGCCAATTTCTGTTTTTTCGTCCATTGGATTACCAATTTGCATTCTGCTTATTCGTTCAATTACTCGACGAGTAAATTCATCTTTGATATCATTGTGGACCAAGAAACGTTTACTTGCACAACACACTTGACCTGTATTATAAAGTCTTCCCCAAACCATTTCTTCTACGGCTAAATCTAAGTCTCCATCTTTATCTAAAATGAAAGCATCATTTCCACCTAACTCTAGCATTACATGAGTTAAGTTTTTACTAGCGGTCGCCATTGTTTCCATACCAACTGCTGTTGATCCTGTTACACTTACTAGATGAACTCCTTTATGTCTCGCTAAAGCTTGACCAGTTATTGGGCCATCTCCAGATATACAACTAATTACTCCATCTGGTACCCCTGCCTCTTTTAATAAAAGGCAATATCTATGTAATGTTAAAGGATTATATGTTGATGGTTTTACAATAACTGCATTTCCCATGATTAATGCACTTGGAACTTTTTGTCCAAATAAGTCACATGGAAAGTTAAACGGAATAATACAAGCAACTACTCCTAAAGGTTGTCTGATTGTAAATTGAACATCATTTTCATGACCAGCTTCGTTTCCCGCTGGAATATTAATACCATATAAATGTTTGGCTCTTTCTACGTAAGCATATACGAAAGTTCTAGTATTAGAAATTTCTCCTCTAGCTTCCGTAATTGGTTTACCTGTTTCTCTACATAAAAGTTCTGCCAACTCTTCCTTATCTCTTTCTACTAAGTCAACAAACTTTTCTAGAATGCGTCCACGTTCATGTAGAGGTACTTCTGCCCATTTTTTTTGGGCAGCAACAGCAGCTTTTACGGTCATATCGACATCTTCTTCTGTAGAATTTGGCACTGTATCAATAAACTCTCCTGTTGCTGGATTTGTTACTTCAATTACTTGATGGTTGCTAGCATCCATCTCCATCCCTTTTATTAAGTTCTTCATTACTACCTCCTAATTTTTACCAAAAGCGGTAAATGATAACATTAATCCACCACAAATATTAGCGGAATGTTCATCATATCCATATTCACCAAATGTAAATACAGTAATAAAAGGTACTCCTTTAGCTTCTTTTACTAATTGTTTATGTACTTCTCCAATGCGATCTCCAATTCCTAATTTTCTTCCACCACAGTGTACTAAGAAATATGCTGCTGGATCTGTATATAATTGTTTTTTTACATCTTTTAATGTGTTTCCAGTAGAATCAATTAATTCATCTACAGTTGCTTCTAATTGAAGAATTGCAGTTCCTGGAACAGCTTTATTACCTAGTGTAATCGTATCATCAGTTGTAGTTCTTGTTCCCATATCATTTCCAAACATTGGGTGACGAACTACAGTTAGATTTCCAAGTGGATCTTTTACTCCTAAAGGTCTAGTAATTGATGCTACTAAAAGATTTTGACCTTTTAATTGTGCTGGAGTAGTATTTATCCAACTTGCATATTTTTTAAGTGCAGATACTCCGTCAATAGATACTAAAGTACGGTTATCTTTTACTTCTGTAATTAAACCAATATTATTTGTTTCTCTGTATGCTCCTGTAAATGAAGTTACAATTTCATTATCTGTATAGAAGAATGCAACAGCAACACCATCGTTAAATACTTTGTCATTACAAATAATTTGCCATTTTCCTTCTACTGTATCGTCAGCAGCACTTCCTCCGAACATTGGAACTCTTCCAATAACATCTTGAATTCCCATTAAGTAATCTTCTTCTTCTTTTGGACTTGCTACCATATAGAAATATGCTGGAGCTCTTGTTGTTTTGGCATTCTCAACAGCTTCAATTGCTACTTTTCTACCAATAGCGCGTGCATCTTTTCCAGCTTCATGACATGCAACTCCTACAGTCATATCTTTGTCATCTAGCATCATCATTCCTGAAAATCCGTGATCTGATGTGATAACTCCTTCTGGTACCATAATGGCTCCACTACTTGTACAACCGATAATTGGAGCATTGGTTACACTTTTTACTCCTTTTACCACTTCTTTTACATCACTTAATACTGAAGTATATAACATTCCAAGTTTGGCATTTTTCATATCATGTGATGCGATTTTTGCAGTTTCTTCTCCAGATTTAAAACTGTCTACATCAATACTGAATCCTACTTTTGATTTTAACATTTTTCTACCTCTTTTCCTTTTTATTCGTAAGCTTCTTGATAGATAGCTAAGATGTCTTCTTTTGTTACTTCTCTTGGATTTCCACCAGTACATACATCGTTTAGTGCTTGTTCTGCTAATGTTGGTAACATTTCTTTAGGAATTCCAATTTCTTTTAATGTTTGTGGAATATGTAATTTTATTGATAATTCTTTTACTGCATCTACTACTTTGTCTACAGCTTCTTCATCTGTTGTATTACTCATATCCATTCCAAATGCATTTCCCATGTTTCTAAATAAATCTGGGCAAACTTTTCCATTGAATTTTAATACATGTGGTAATAATAATGCATTAGCTACACCATGAGGAGTATCAAAGTATGCTCCTAATGAATGTGCCATAGAATGAACAATTCCAAGTCCTACATTTGAGAATCCCATACCAGCAATGTATTGTGCATACCCAATTTTTTCTACTGCTTTTTCATCTTTGTCATTTGCAGCTTTTTCTAGATTCTTATAAATTAATGACATTGCATTAATATGGAACATGTCTGGTATTAACCATGCAGCTTTAGTAATATATCCTTCCATTGCATGAGTTAAGGCATCCATACCAGTTGATGCAGCTATCTTTTGTGGCATACCTTGCATTAAATCAGGATCGATAATTGCTACTACTGGAATGTCATGTACATCTACACATACCATTTTCTTAGTTCTTACTTCATCAGTAATGACATAATTAATTGTTACTTCTGCAGCTGTTCCTGCCGTTGTTGGTAAAGCGATTAAAGGTAATGCTTTATTCTTTGTCGCAGCTGTTCCATCTAGACTTACTACATCACTAAATTCTGGATTTGTCATAATTATAGCAATTGCTTTTGCTGTATCGATAGAGCTTCCTCCTCCTACAGCTACAATACAATCCACTTCATGATCTTTAGCAACTTTTACTCCGTCTTGTACATTTTCTACAGATGGATTGGGTTTTACCCCGTCATATACATGATAGTTTATTTGTTTTTTGTCTAATACATCTGTTACCAAAGTAACAGTTCCAGTTTCTAATAGTGACTTATCTGTTACTACTAGAACCTTTTCAAAATGTCTTGCTTCTATTTCTTCAGTTAATTTTTCTCTGGCTCCACGACCAAAGTATGATGTTTCATTTAATATAATTCTATTTATCATTTCACTAGCCTCCCTATCGTAACAATTATACCATATTTTTATTTTTTAGAAAAATAGTTTTCTGTAGAAAAAAAGAAAAAACACCAAATTTGATGTTTTTTTCTGTCAATTCTTATTCTAGTACAGCACTTGAAGTACTATTTAATGTTAAATCAGCAACTCTTCCATCTAGATATGCATAATAACCAGCGGCGGCAATCATAGCAGCATTATCTGTACAATATTTCATAGGTGGAACAGACATTTCTATTCCTTCTTCTTCAGCTAACTTTTCTATTTCACTACGTAATATTTGATTGGCAGCTACGCCTCCTGCTACTATTAGATATTTTATATTTTTATCTTCTATTGCTTTTTTTGTTTTACTTACTACAGACTCAACTGCAACTTTTTGGAATGATGCTGCTAAATCAGCTTGTCGTAATTCTTCACCACGTTGCTTTTCATTGTGAGCTAGATTGATTACAGCACTTTTTAAACCACTAAATGAGAAGTTATAACTATCATCATGTAGAGGGATTGGTAATTTATATGTTGGTTTTCCTTCTTTTGATAGTTTGTCTAACTTTGGTCCACCTGGATATTCTAGCTTCATTACTCTAGCTACTTTATCATAGCATTCTCCAATAGCATCATCTAGTGTACCACCTAGTTTTTTAAATTTATAATGATTTGTCATTTCAATTAGTTCTGTATGTCCACCACTTACTACTAAGGCAAGTAAAGGGAATTTTAATGGTCTTACTAAGCTATTAGCATAGATGTGTCCAGCAATATGATGTACTGGAATTAATGGTTTTTGATATAACCAAGCAAGAGTCTTTGCTGCTTCTAAACCGATTAGTAAAGAACCAATTAAACCTGGTCCATAGGTAATTGCTATGGCATCGATTTGTTCCATTGTCATATTTGCTTTTTCAAGACACTCTTCTAAAACCATTGTAATGTTTTTTACATGATGACGGCTGGCAATTTCTGGTACTACTCCGCCAAAGTCTTTATGAATATCTATTTGTGAAGAAATCACAGTTGCAAGTTCTTCTGTACCATTCTTTACTATAGATACACTTGTTTCATCACAACTACTTTCGATTCCTAATATATACATATCTTTTTTTTCTTGCATTTTACCACTCTTTTCATTTCGTTCTTATTTTATCATATTTTTTCTTTTTTTTCTACCTATAAGTGGTATTTCTTCTAAGCGGTTTGTTCTTTACCTATTTCTGGTTTTAAAACATAGACTTTTGAATCATTTTCTATTATGTTTTGATGTATTGTTCTATCGTCATCATTGGTAGCATAGATAAATTCTCCCTTTGGTGATAGTTCTACTCCTTCTGTTAGTGGCATCCACATATGTAGTCTTAAGTCTCCTTTATCATCAGTTACTTTTACCCATTCAGCAATAATCATGTCATCATCTAAGCAAACTTCCATACCATGTTTTTTCATGATTCCTTCTGAATTTGATTCTTTTAAATCTGTTCTGGCATATACAATATCAAAACCATTATATTTAGCAAAGTCCATACTATATTCTACTAGAGTACTGCAGGCTCCTTTTCCCCTATATTCTGGAACTGTTGATAAGCCGTAAAAGTAAAGGGAGGTTGCTTTGGCTCCGTTTTTTGTAAATTCTACTGTATCGTTATCATAGTTATATATACATCCATTCATAGAAACAGGTATACCTTTCTCATCTAAATAGATAAATAATTTACCACTATCTTGGTATAACTCTAACTCTTCTTTAGCTGCTTTAAAATCAATTTCTTCTCCATATTGTTCTTCAAATGATTTTAAAAGATTTAATAGTATAAATACATTACTTTCACTATATCCCATGGTTGCGATACTGCATCCGTTCTCTAGTGTTTCCCATATTTTAAATTCTGAATCGTCTAACATCATTTGCTTAAATTTGTTTTTCTTTATTTCTTCTAATAACTTTTCTTCTAATTTCATTTTAATCTTCCTCCTTTAACATTTGTTCCCATATTTTGTATAAGTCATATAAACTTTCTTTTTCTACATATTCTTTTGGTCCATGTGCAAATCCACCCTTAGGATTAGTTAGAATTGTTGGTATATTTTTATCTGAAAAATAGATAGCGTCACTAGTTGCTTCACTAGATACGATTTTTGGAATCTTATTTAAGACTTTTTTAGAAATCTCTATATATTTTTTTACATTCTTATCATCTAAATCTGTTTTAAATAAACTTCCTGCATGAATAATTTCTATTTTTAGTTGTTGATTTAATGATTCAAGGTACTTTATGATACTTTCTTTTGTATCTTTTGATGTATGCCGAATATCTAGATACATAGTGGCAGAAGCTGCTACACTGTTTAAGGCTTCTCCTCCTTCAATCATAGATAAGTTTATTGATGTTTTATAATCTTTAGATGATGTTGGTAGTGGATATTTTTTTATTAATTTTTGATAAATATCATATAGTGTGAGGATTGCATTTTCTCCATTGTATGGTTGAGATGCATGAGCTGATTTTGTTTTTATTGAAATTTTTAATTGTAATTGACCTTTTTCTTCTTTTACAATTTGTAGGTTATTTCCTCCATCTGGTACAATTGCGAAATCTGTATCATAAATTGTTAATAATTGTTTTGCACAGTTACCAGTAATTTCTTCATCTGATGTGATAAACAAAGCTACTTTTTTATTTGTGTCTAAGTTTTTAAATAGTTCTAGACATACTGCCACACTACCTTTCATATCAAATGAACCACGACCTTTAATTTGAGGTGTAGTTTCTATACATTCGTATTTCTCCGCTGGTACAACATCTATATGTGTACAAAATATAATATCTAGTTTTTTTGATTTTGTATTTGATATTACTACTGACTTTTTTCCATCAAATTCATAGTCTGTAATATATAAGTTTTTTGGTATTATACTTTTTATATAATTAAAAAGTTGCTCAAACTCTTCTTTTTTGTCTTCTGTAGTTTGATAAGACATTAGTTTTTTCAATATTAAAGTAATATTAGTTAATTTGTTATTCATAATTTTTCTCCCTTCTTTTTCTAAAATATAAAAGACCTATGCTTGTATATGCATAGGTCTTATTTATAAATAATATAGGATTATTTTATTTATGACTTCCGCAGATACAAGCACGACGATAACACTTGCATCTGCGATATTTTTTATCGCTTCCTCAAGTGTCTTCGGTATCTACGTCTACGGATAATGTTTGTCATAAATAAGTTCATAGTCCTTTTCCTTTCTTTTTTTAGTACACAACTTCTGTGTGAGTTAGATTATACATAATTTTCAAATAGTTGTCAAATTTTCATGTTTTCATTAAATTTATTAATAAAAAAAGATACTTTTATTTAGTATCTTTTTCTCTTTCCATAAGTATTCCGTCTACTCCTTGATAATATCCTTGTCTAATAGCTTTTTCTTGAAAACCAAACTTTTTATATAAGTTGATTGCTGGTATATTATCTTTTTTTACTTCTAGTGTAATACTTTTTTCCACAAGTTCTAACATTTTTTGAAGTAATTTTGTGGCTTTTCCACAGTTTCTGTGGGAGACTTCCACTTCTATTTGATTTATTTCTGCTCTATCATAGATATCACTATAATATAAATAGCCAATAATCTTATCATTTTCTAATTCCAATAGATAGTGGCCAAAGGGATTCACTTGTAAATCATGTTCCATTGTTTCTATTGAAATGAGACTTTGATTTCTGGATAGAGCTTGTAACTGATCTAATTTATCAACTTTTATTATCATCCTTGTCTACTTTCTTCTGCTTCAGTTAACTTTAAATAATCCGGATTTATCGCATGTGGATTAATATCTTTTTTATCTTTATAAGTGTCTGTAATTTTTATAATATCTGGATCATATGCCTCTATAACATCTGCTTCAATTTGTATTTTTTCTTGATCATTAGTAATGATTTTATATTCAGATACATTTTTCAATTTTTCTTTTAGTTTTTCATATGTAATATAAGTTGGTTCTAATAACATATCATCATCGCTATCAACTATAGCAGCATAACAATATCCACGTCTTGCATCAATTACAGGTACTCTTACTAAATCGTTTTTACTTGAAGTAGCCATTGCTTCTAATGATGTAATTGTTGTTATTGGAACTTTTAAGCTCCAAGCATATACCTTTGCAATTGTTATACCAATTCTAATGCCAGTAAACGATCCTGGTCCGTTCACTACAATAATTTTTGTAATATCATGAGGTGTAATGTCTGTATGCTCAAACATTGACACTATCTCTGGTAATGCTACTTTTGATAACTCATGTCCATATTCTTTTTTTATTTCTTTTCTTATTTTACCGTTTTCTACAATTCCAGTATAGAGATGACTTGAGGATGTATCTATATATAAAATCATACAATCGCCTCACAAACTTCTTCATATTTTCTTCCATGTGGAATTAAAACGATTGTTCTTTTATCTTCATCTTCGGAAGAATTCTTTATTTTTATATCTAATCTTTCTTCAGGTAGATAATCTGGAATCATATCTGCCCATTCAATAATTGTGATACCGCCCTTAGTATAGTATTCTTCAATACCTAAATCATCTACTTTTCCATCTAAACGATATACATCCATATGGTATAAAGGTAGTTCTCCGGAAGTATATTCCTTAATGATGTTAAAAGTTGGTGATGTAATTTCTTCTTTTACTTCTAAAGCTTTTGCAAATCCTTTAGTGAACATCGTTTTTCCACTTCCCAAATCTCCTTGTAGACAAAGTACCATATTTGGGAATTTTTCAGATTCGATGTTTTGAGCTAGTTCTATTGTTTCTTCTTCAGAATAAGTTGTAACTTTATAATCCATATTTCTTCACCCAATTTTTATTATACCAAAAAAAAAGAGTTATACAACTCTTAATCATGAATTTTACTATGCTTGTCACTCTTTTTCACTACTTGCAATGGAAATATCTTTCACTAATAAACAAGGAGATCCTACACTTTGTTTTATAAATGTAACTTGGTTTTCAATTTCTTCTATATTGGATAATAACTCGAAAATTGTTGTTGTCATAACACTTGGTTCAAAGCCACACTTTATTTCACCATTTTCTATAATAAAACCAAATATTTGTAAAGAAATATTTCCTGTGTTTGGATTTATTGCTGTATTCATAGAACCCATACAATCAGTTATATAAATACCATTCTTTAATTTTTTCATCATCTCTTCTAATGTTTTATCTCCTGGCTTAATATACATATTTCTAGTTGATATACTGCTATATCCATTTCCTGTTGTTTTCTGATTTTGCTCTTTAGCTTCTTTAATATTATATAAGTATGTCTTTAGAACTCCGTCTTTTATAATTTCCTTTTTCTCAGTTTCTGTTCCTTCATCATCAAAAATTGTTGCTCCTGGATAATCGTCATTTTTTGGATCTTCTATTATAGTTAGTTTGTCTGAAAATACTTTTTCATTTAGTTTTCCTTCTAGGCAAGATATTTTTTGTCTAATATTAGTTGCAGATAACATGTCTATAAAATTAGATAAAATACTTTTCATAACAGTAGAATCAACAATGATATCATATTTCTGAGTTTTTAATTTTTCTTTTTTTGTTTGTTTTAAAGCCATTTTGATGTCTTTAATTAGATTATCTTTCATGTTTAGACTATCTTTATTTGTTTTCAAATACACTCTATCATAACTGGTAGTACTATCTTTTTCTTTTGTAACTATTTCTGGTACAAATTCGTATAAATGACAGGCTGTTTCTATATCTACACCATTACTATTTACTATTCTTTTTTTCTCATAGATCTCTGAATATGAAAGTGTTAAATTATTTACTTCTGGATAATCTTTTCGTATATCGTCTAATTCTTTTAATACATCTAATTCATTACTAATATCTATTTGTGGCATATCATCCATTTTATTATTATGGGACTTATCTGTTAAATAATCATCTTGATATTTACTGTCTGTATAAGTTGCTTTCATAATGATGGTATCTAATATGCTTTCATCTAAATAGTCAGAAGCAGCTTTTACTGTTTTTCCATTATATTCTGCTTTTATTTGGTATCCTGTGTGATTTGATATTTCAAATGTTTCTAGTTCTTTATTTATTAATTCCATTTGGCCTGTGTTTTCAGTTATTTCTACTATTTGAATATTTTCTATTCCTTTAGCTTTGGCTTTTTGAAAAAAAGTTTTACTGGTCATTATTCTTTACCTCCTACTAAAATTTTAGATACTTTAATGGTAGGTTGTCCTATTGTGATATAAATCATTCCACTTTTACTTCCGCAGTATCCTGAGCCTAATTCTAAATCTGAAGATACCATCTCTACGTTTTGTAGTATTTCTTTACTGTTTCCAATTAAAGTGATTCCTTTGATTCTTTTCATTAATTTTCCGTCTTCTATTAATCTAGCTGTTTCTACTGCAAAGTTAAAATCTCCTGTTGCCGGATTTACGGTTCCTCCATACATTCTTTCACAGTACACTCCTAATTTTATTCCTTTTAACATATCTTCAAATGTATCTGTTCCAGGTTTTAAGTATGTGTTACTCATTCTAGAAGTAGGTGCATAATTATAATTTTCTCTTCTTCCGCTACCGTTAGATGCCATATTCATTTTATTTTTATGAAGTTCATCTACTAGGAAGGATTTTAAAATTCCATCTTCTATTAGGATATTTTTTTGAGTAGGATTTCCTTCATCATCGATTAAATTGGTTCCCCAGACATCAGGAATAGTTCCATCATCAATTAATGTTACTTTTGAAGTAGCGACTTTTTTACCTAAATCATTTGAGAAGACTGATATTTTAGGTGCAACTCTAGTTGCTTCTAAACCATGACCACATGCTTCATGGAATATTACTGCTCCAAATCCTGGTGCTATAATTACTGGTAATTCTCCACCTTTAAAGTCTTCAGCATCGAGTTTTTCAATAGCTACTTTGGCTGCATTAATAGATTGGGTTTCTAAATCTTTTTCTAAAATTTCATATCCTTTTGCTTGGGCAAAATCAGTAAATTCTTTTTCTTTTTTATCATTATCTTCTGCAAATACTGAGCACATGTAACGAGTTACGCAATTTCTTGATTTAATGTATTTTCCGTTAGAGTTTGCTATTACATATTCCTTATCATCTTCTAATATTCCTAAAGAAACTTGAGAAATTTTGTTAGATACGGATCTAATTTTTTCATCCATATTTAATAAAAATTCTTTTTTCTTTTCGATAGGATAACTGTCATGTGGTATTTTTATTTCTGGGTATACTTCTTCTAAATCATTTAATATTATATTTTTGTTGCTATCTTTTTCTTTAATGTTTTTGATTAAATTTTTTATTATTTTTTTAACATTACTCTTTCTTATATCATTTGTAGATGTGTAATAATAGTCATTATCTTTTATTAGTCTAATTCCTATTCCTCTTGATGTACCACTAGTTATTCCATCTAAAATTGAATTTAGTACACTATAGTTTGTTCTTTTTCCTTCTTCTTCATAGATTTCAGCAAAATTCGCTCCTGTTGACATTGCTAAAGTCAATAATTCTTCATAGTCTTTCTTTTCCATAAAATCACCTATTTTTTATTATAACACATTATCTATTTTATATAAAAAAGACTCTTCTTTTTAGAAAAGTCTTTATAAACAAAAAAAATTCTTGGCAACTTCCTATCTTCGCTTACACTATTGTCGGCGTTAAGTGGCTTAACTTCTGTGTTCGGGATGGGAACAGGTGTACCCCACTTGCTATCGTTACCAAGAAAATTTATTTTGAGAAATAATTCTCTGAAAACTTAGATATTGTGTTCATCAAACTCCAAATTTATGATTAAATCCTCGATCTATTAGTACTGGTCAACTCAAAATGTCACCATTCTTCCATCTCCAGCCTATCAACCAAATCGTCTTTTTGGGATCTTACTACTTTCGTATGGGAAAACTCATCTCAAAGTTGGCTTCCCGCTTAGATGCTTTCAGCGGTTATCCTTTCCAAACATAGCTACTCTGCGCTGCCACTGGCGTGACAACAGATACACCAGAGGTTTGTCCATCCCGGTCCTCTCGTACTAAGGATAGCTCTCTTCAATTTTCCTACGCCCACATCGGATAGGGACCGAACTGTCTCACGACGTTCTGAACCCAGCTCGCGTGCCACTTTAATGGGCGAACAGCCCAACCCTTGGAAGCGACTTCACCTCCAGGATGTGACGAGCCGACATCGAGGTGCCAAACACCACCGTCTATGTGAACTATTGGGTGGTATCAGCCTGTTATCCCCAGGGTAACTTTTATCCGTTAAGCGACGGCCATTCCATTCTGCACCGTCTGATCACTAAGCCCTACTTTCGTATCTGCTCGACTTGTTGGTCTTGCAGTTAAGCTCCCTTATACCTTTACGCTCTGCGAATGATTTCCATCCATTCTGAGGGAACCTTTGGGCGCCTCCGTTACTTTTTGGGAGGCGACCGCCCCAGTCAAACTGCCCACCAGACACTGTCCCTGGCCCAGATCATGGGTCGAGGTTAGAAATCCAATACATTAAGGGTGGTATTCCAAAGGTGACTCCTCTAGAACTGGCGTCCTAGTCTCATAGTCTCCCACCTATTCTCTACATAACATACCGAATCTCAATATCAAGCTACAGTAAAGCTCCATGGGGTCTTTCCGTCCTGATGCGGGTAACCTGCATTTTCACAGGTATTAAGATTTCACCGAGTCCATGGTTGAGACAGTGCCCAGATCATTACACCTTTCGTGCGGGTCAGAACTTACCTGACAAGGAATTTCGCTACCTTAGGACCGTTATAGTTACGGCCGCCGTTCACTGGGGCTTCAATTCGTACCTTCGAATCATCGACTTACGTCTATTCTAAGCACTCCTCTTAACCTTCCAGCACTGGGCAGGTGTCAGCCCCTATACATCGTCTTTCGACTTAGCAGAGACCTATGTTTTTGGTAAACAGTTGCCTGGGCGTCTTTAGTGTCGGTCGTCTAGCGACCACCCCTTATTCCGAAGTTACGGGGTTATTTTGCCGAGTTCCTTAACCATGGTTCTCTCGCTCACCTTAGGATACTCTCCTTGACCACCTGTGTCGGTTCTGGGTACGGGTACCTATATGATTAGCCCTAGAAGCTTTTCTTGGAAGCTTGGCGTCAAGAGATTTCGCTACTTAGTAGCTTCACCATCACACTTCAGCTTATCTATAACCGGATTTCCCTAATTATAAACCTTTGTGCTTAGACCAGAATCCATTAACTGGCTCTCCCTAGCCTTCTCCGTCACTCCATCAGTCATATAGATAGTACAGGAATATCAACCTGTTGTCCATCGGCTACGCCTTTCGGCCTCGTCTTAGGACCCGACTAACCCTGGGAGGACGAACCTGCCCCAGGAACCCTTAGTCAATCGGTGGATGGGATTCTCACCCATCTTGCGCTACTCACACCGGCATTCTCACTTCC
>ENA-ORTU01000774-ORTU01000774.1-human-gut-metagenome-genome-assembly--contig:-NODE-774-length-36839-cov-16.343301_pt1 | contig 36839 bp, 46 predicted proteins | sample MGYA00241910_ERZ509184 | MGnify/ENA primary metagenome ERZ509184 (study PRJEB26280, sample SAMEA2338847) | human gut metagenome | biome: human gut; feature: human-associated habitat; material: faeces... | reverse complement strand
ATACCTTTAAATACCAACATCTTTATAAAACTTGCATTTAATTATTAAACTAACTTATTTTGGATTTATATAAAAAAAACAATTAGCGTCTGCTAACTGCTTGATTGTTTATTTCTAATTTGGTTTTAAAATAGTTTAAGGCACATGGTAAAATTTCATTTCCTATTTCTAATGCTTTGTAGCTGTTTTTAATCATTTCATGAATTTCATCTTTTGATTTTGTCTCTAGTAGATAGCGCACTGCTAAATATGATAATTCATATCCATTATATTCTTCGTTTACAAACATCTCTCCGTGGCTTAACTGATTTATGTTACTTGGTGGATTTATAGATGATATTTTTTGAGTCATATAATTTTTGAAAGACTCTTCGTCTTTCAAATTATTCCTTTCACCAGATAAATTCATGGTCAGTCCCTCATCTAACCAGACTATACGTTTATCTGTCATAGAATTATAAATGATATGAATACACTCGTGTAATACACTACTTTTGTATCGATTGGGATTTAAAGATACTTCAATCGGATTAAGACTATCATTCACCATAAAATTATCGAATGTTCCTTTACAATAACTTGGTATTTTTGCACCTTGCCAACGCAACTGTTTAATAAAATCTATAAACATTGCTTGATTATCAAAAAGATTAATTTCTATTTTTCTAAATCTATCTAATCCAAAGAAATCTAATATTTTTCCTTTTTGTTCCGTAATATATGCTAAGCAATCTGTTGCGAAATCCTCTAACTCATCTGGGGCAAAAATCTTAAAATCATTATTTTCGGCTTTTGGGGTTGGTGGTAAGGGTAAATACTTCTTATGAAACCATTCTCGCTCTTCTTTAAAAATAGTTTTGGCCTCTTTTCTTAGTTTATCTGGATTTTTTGCATAATCTAATATTTGTTCATGAGAATAGTTTTCTAGTATAAATTTTCCTATTGTAAAACAAATTTCATAGCTATAAGGAACAGCATTTATGTTATTTATCAACTCTTCATCTTCACATTGCATACTGGCAACATGATCAAAAGGATTCGCTAGATTGGTAGCGAGAGCTTCCCAAAACCATTCTACATTAGAAGCATCTGGATTGATTTCTTGTTGACAAGCATGTACAAATTCATGAGTAATTACTTTTAACATTTCTTCTAATGTCATATCTTGATGAGATATTGTTTTCCTACACTCTTCAATAGAAAGCATATTAATATTTCCATCATGAGTATCAGCACACATCCACTCATAATATTTAGGAACATATTCTTCTAAGTACTTTTGATATTTTTCTCTATCCGTCCATATTTTTATCTTTTTTGGTTGCTTTAGCCCATCTAGTTCAAAAAAGTTTAAAATTCTAGAGGATTCTTGATTTAATTTTTCTTTTAGTTCTTCTAAATAATCTAAACTTTTATCACATTCTATTATAAAACTTACTGCCATATGAGTTCATTTCCTTTCTTTAGTTTATCCAGTGACTAAAATCAAGCCCCTTTAATGTTAAAATTCCAAATACTACTCCACAGATTGCTCCTGTAATGTGTCCTAGGTGGGATACTCCATCTTTTTTTCTTCTGAATAATTTTATTACTTCATCTACTACGAAGAATAAAATAATTAAAGTTAAAGTAATTGGAATTTTTCCATTTTCCATATTTACAAAGGAGCTTAGTAGAATTAACATGTAGGCTACTCCACTCGCTCCGAGTATTCCACCTTTACCAAATAATTTATTTACAATTCCTATGATTAAGGATGTTATTATCATTGCGATTAATAGGTTAATAGATCCATACTTTTCTTCTATTAATGGACCAATTAATAATATTTTAATAAAGTTACTATATAAATGATCCCAGTCTGTATGACCTAGTGAATGAGATATTAATTTAAAATATGTTAAAGGGTTTAATAGTAAATCATTTTTATAGGTTGTGAAAAATGTTGCACTAAATTTTCCTTTGCATAATTTATCTATCAATAAAATAATTAAACAGATAAAAAAGTATGTTAAAATTACTGGGGAATTGTAATCAAACTTTGTCATAATTTCTTCTGTCATATTTCCTCCTATTGTTTTGAATAATTTTAAATTGTTATCTTGCTTTTTTTACTTTTATATCAAATTTAAAAATAGCAAAGAGCGCTCCTAATAGTTCTATTATTGTGGCGATTAAGCCTGTTATTGCTAAAACATTGATATTATAAATAATGTATAGACTACAAGATATTATTTCCGTTATGCGAATTATTGTTAGATTTCCATTCCATAAAGCAATACTATATATCACGACTGCTATCATTGGTAGAATGCTGATTAATCCTGTGTAAGATAAACTAGATGCCAAAATCATGATTCCAACCGTTATTATTAACCAATAAATTGGAGGCCTTGTTTTAGAATATCGGCTAAATATCCAATTTCGAAGCATACAAATTAAGTTCATAAAGCAACCGCTACTGGCTTTTAAAAAGAAATATTGAAAAGCATATAATAAACTAGATACCATTTGATATGTTAGCAATCTTTTTTTATTATTACTTTGTAAACTAATAATTAAAATTATCAATGCTACTGCACCAATAATTTGAGCGATTATAAAATTTGTCATATGACACCTTCTTTTATTCTATATTTATTATATCATAAGAAAAGATATCTTTTTGATATCTTTATTCGTTTACTTCTAATTTATTTAATAGTTGTTGAATAGTATTTTCTTGTTGTGGTGTAGTTTTCTTTAGTTCTTCTAAAAACTCATGAGTGTTTTTACTTTCTGGTAACATATATCCTGCTTCTCTCATTAAATCTTCAACTATTACTTTATTAGCATGTATTAATGCTTTATATAGCCTTTTTTCCTCTTCGTCGGAAGATGATTTGATCATTGTCTTTAATTTATTTATAGCATCTATTTTTGTATTAGCAACTTTAAATAGAGCTTTTACTACTTCTTCTTGTTTTTCTTGTTGTTTCGGCATCTTGTTTGGTACTAAAGTAATCGCATGAGATGGGCAAGCATTGGCACAAGCTCCACATCCGATACATTTAGAAAAATCAATTTGGCCAGTCTCTGTATCGCTTGCTCCTGTTGGGCAGACGAATAAACATAGACAATCTTTAGAACATAATTTTATATCACGATAAGCATGAAATTTAGCCATTTATTTCACCTCCAATATTTTAAAACTTGGTACTTTACAAACAGGACAGACTTTAGGTGGTTCTTCCCCTATATAGATAAATCCACAGATATCACATACCCAAATTTTGGTATTTTTGATATAATCTAGACCCTTTTTCTCATAATTTTCTAAAATTATTTTCATCATACTAGAGGTTTTTGTAGCCCAGGTTAATACTCTTTTTGCTCCACGATCTGAGTTTTCATCTGCTATTTTCATAGCTTGTTCTATATCTTTTTGTTCTTGTTTATTTGCTTCTTTGATATCTTCTATGGTGCTAGCTACTTCTTTTGTTTTTTCTTCGAAATAAGTTGCTAGCTCTGCAAATAAGTTTTGTTCTTCTTCTTTATATTCTTTTTCACATGCTTTTGCTAGATTAGAACAAATGTAAGTAATTTCTTCATTTGTTAGTGAACGCAAATCCTCTTCTATTTCTTGTTTTTCTTCTATACTCTCTTCTTCTTTTTGTGGTTCTTCTATTACTTCTTCAAAGGCACTTTTTGGGGAACCACATAGAGGACAAGTCCAATCATCAGGTAGGTCTTCAAATTTTATTTTTTCTTTAGCTTCATCATAGATATAGCCACAGATTATACAACGGTACTTCTTCATAATTTTTCTCCTTTACTTTATAGGTTTAGTATAACAAATTTGCAAAAGAAAAGGAAGAAAAGTTTCTTCCCCTTATTATTTAGCAAATAATACTTTTTCTGATTTATATTGTTTAATAATGTAATATAGCACAATACTAATATAGATGATTGTTGATATTATCATTAATAAGACATGTAACATGTTAATGTTTCCTGCCGTAATATCTGTGAATATGGTTGTAAAGTTTAAGAATGGTATGATTGCTATTAATGGTGTTGTTGTTATTCCTATCATGAATGCTATCATTCCTGGGAATAAAGATATAAATGTTAATGGAGTCAGAGCACTTTGTGCTTCTTTGAATGTTTTAGAAGTGGAAGCTATCGCAATACATAGCCCACTGATAAAGAAAGAGTATGTAATAATTACTATAATGGCATAGATAATACTACTTAATGAGTACATGGTATTTACTCCTTCATAAATAGTAAACATATCTTTTGTTAAAAATAGTGATATAACTGCTAAAACTAGACTTAATAGTCCTGTGATGATAGATGATACAGTTACGCCTAAGAATTTACCAATAATAATATCTTTACTTTTCATTGGAAACGTAAGTAGAGTTTCTAAGGTTCCTCTCTCTCTTTCTCCGGCTGTTGTGTCGGTTGCTGGATAGGTTGCTGAAACTGTTATTGCCATGATAATGAATAGAAAGGCATAATTTTTAATATAGCTTGCAAAGAAGTTTTCTTCTTCTACTACCTTTTCTTTGATTGTAATGATATTTAAGATTCGATTGGCATCAATATTATTTTCTTGTAGAGCTTGTTGTTGTAGTATTTCTTTATAAGTATTAAAATAGGTTTCCATTAAAGCAGATGCATAAGTACTAGCATCAGACCCATCACTATGAATTGTATAGTGATTGTCTTTTTTTGTGATATAAAGATCTATTTTTCCTTTCTCATACTTCGCTTTTAATTTTTTTGTTGTACTTTCTACTACATCAATGCCCATCTCCTTGGCTATACTTTTTTCTGTTTCTGATAACTGGTAAGCAAAACCAATCTTATTATATTCATTCGTATCTACATTCATTTGTGATTCAAATAAGGCTGACATTCCTATTACTAATAAGGGAATAAAAATAGGAATCACTAACATCATGGCAAGAGATTTTTTATCACGAAATAGTTCTCTTAGTTCTTTTTTTAGGATATTCCATAAATTATTCTTCATTATAAGCACCTCCTATCAAAGCAAAGAAAGCATCTCGTAAATTCGTCGTTTTGGTATCTTTTTTAATTTCCTCTGGAGTTCCAGTTTTTATTACTGTTCCTTTGTTAATCATAATAACTCTATCACAGATGTTTTCTGCTTCTTCCATATAGTGCGTTGAATAAAGAATCGTCTTTTTCTTTTTTCTTTCGCCTTTGATAAAATCTAGAATAATTTGGCTAGAGATAATATCTAGTCCTGTTGTTGCTTCATCTAAGATATAATATTTTGGATCATGTATTAGACATCTTGCAATGTTTACTTTTTGAGTTTGACCGGTTGAAAGATTCTCTATTTTATTATGTAGGAAAGAATCCATCTTTAACACTTTTGTTACTTCTTTAATTCTATTCTCTTGATCTTCTTTTTTTACACTATAGATATCACAACACATCTTTAATAATTCATAACATGTTAATGTGTCATATAATTTCGTATTACCTGATAGATAGGCAATTTGCTTTTTGATTTCAATTTCATTTTTTTGATACGTCATCTTATCAAATGTAATTGTTCCCTTTGTTGGTTCTAAAAGACCGGCTATCATTCTAAGTAAGGTTGTTTTCCCGGCACCATTTGGTCCCAGTATTCCAATAATTTCACCATCTTTTGCTTCAAATGATATATCGCTGTCTGCAAAAAATTCTTCTTTTTGGCGTTTGTTAATAAAATGCATAAACCTTTTTGTTACATGTTCTACTACTATCATTTTTCTCTCCTATACTTCTATTTGTATTTTTACATACATCTTTATCATACTAGATAATTATATCTTATACAATAAAAAATTATTGCTGGTTTCTTTCTATTTTTTATGTTTAGTCTTCCATTCTTTAATTTGTTCTAATCTTTGTTTGAATTTTATTTCATTTCCTAGTACTCCTGGATGATAATATGTTTTTCCAAGTAAGGATTCTGGTAAGCAATCCATAGTTGTTAATTTGTCTTTTGTATCATGTGCAAATTGATAACCTTCTCCATAATGCAAATTTTTCATTAATTTTGTTGGAGCATTGCGAATCACCAAGGGTACAGGTTCTGCTAGCATTTTTTTGGCGTCCGCACTTGCTAGTTGGTAAGCAACATCACAGGAGTTTGATTTTGGTGCTAAGGACATATAGATTACTGCTTCTGATAAGTGAACATTGCATTCTGGCATACCAATAAAGTGGCAGGCATGATAAACATTAATCGCAACATTTAAAGCATTGGTATCAGCAAGTCCTATATCTTCAGCTGCAAATCTTGTGATACGTCTTGCAATATAAATTGGATCTTCTCCTGCTTCTAGCATTCTAGCAAGCCAGTATACTGCAGCATCTGGGTCACTATTTCTCATGGATTTATGTAAAGCTGAAATGATATTATAGTGCTCTTCTCCATTTTTATCATATAAGAGTGTTTTTTTAGTTAAGCAGTCTTCTATGGTATCTTTCGTTACTTTTCTTGTACCGTCTTTTGTTTCTTCAGCGTTGGTAATAATCATATCTAATGTTGTTAGCGCACTTCTAGCATCTCCATTGGAAAAATTGGCAATAGTTTTTAAATCATCTTCTTTGATATCTATTTTTTCTTCTCCAAATCCTTTTTTAGATGTGATAGCTCGTTTTAATACTGTTAAGATGTCTTCATTAGATAATTCTTTTAAAACAAATACTCTACATCTGGAAAGAAGGGCGTTATTGATTTCAAAAGATGGATTTTCTGTTGTCGCGCCAATTAGTATAATAGAGCCTTTTTCTACAAATGGTAAGAAGGCATCTTGTTGGGCTTTATTGAATCTATGAATTTCATCGACAAATACGATTGTTCTGATACCTAATTGTTTATTTTTTTCAGCATCTTCCATGACTTTTTTTATTTCTTTGATTCCACTTGTTACTGCAGAAAAAGTAATAAATTCTGATTTTGTTTCGTTGGCAATAATTCTAGCTAAGGTTGTCTTTCCTACTCCAGGTGGTCCCCAGAAAATCATAGATGAGATGTTGTCACTTTCTATCATTCGTCTTAGTAATTTGTTTTCACCTATTAAATGAGTTTGTCCTACTACTTCCCTTAATTTTGTTGGTCTCATACGTGATGCAAGAGGTTCATTCTTTGGTCTTTCAAATAAAGAAGTCTGTTCCATAGTACTCCTCCTTTTTAGTCTTATTTTATCACAATATAAAAAAAATCTATAAGGTATAATATAGATTTTATTCTTCTTTGTTTTTATAAATTTTATAAGAGACTTTGTAACTGATAAAATATATGATAAAACTTAGTATTACAAGAATTATCCAGCCAAAACTTTTTAGTGTATTTTCTAATTTTTCAATATCAACTGAAAGTCCAGACTCTTTTATAAGAAATCCTACTCCTGCTCCTATAAGTGCTACCACAAATAATACAATAAACATTTGGATTCTTCCTTTTTCTGCTCCCCATTTAAAAATACTAGGAATTTGAATTGCTTGTATAACGGATACTCCAAATAATCCTCCAATCGAAGTAGAAAGTAATGTATCTATGTTTATATCTATCATATTATCTGGTCTTACATAATTCATCATATTACCAATTAATAATGTTAATACAAATCCAAGTAAACTTCCTAATATAGTTGCTCCAATGGCAAGGATGTATTTTTCTAAAACTATTTCTTTTCTAGTCACTGGTAAAGTTAATATATATCTATTTGATTTTGCCATTTCATCATAACTAAATGTTGAAAGTGAAATCATACCTACAATAATACCAATAACAATTGATCCCCAGTATATAGCATCTGTACCAATAATCGCTATGCCACAAAACAACACAATTATCATTAATGTAGTTTTATAGCTGGCTAAATTATATAAATCCTTTTTAAGTAATCCTTTTATCATAATTATCTTTCTCCTTTTATGTAAAATAGCATAATATCATCGATGGATGGTTTATCAATAGAAGTAATACCATATTTTTTCTTAAAACTATTTTTATCATTTGTTAAAACTTCATATTGATATTTTCCTTTTTTATAACTTATATAATCTTTTTCATTTATTTTAGAAAATTCTTCTTTTGTACATTTAGCAACACCATATTCTTCTAACAGTTCTAAAGTAGGAACATTTAAAACTATTTTTCCGTTATCAATAAATACTATGTAATCAGAAATATGTTCTAAATCTGTTGTAATATGGGTGGATAATAAAATCGATCTTTCCTCATCTTCTTCAATATATTTTCTAAATATATCAAGTATTTCACTTCTTACAACTGGATCAAGTCCACTTGTTGGTTCATCTAATATTAGTAATTTGGGATGATGAGAGATAGCTGTTGCAATTTTTAATTTCATTTTCATACCACTTGAAAAATCTTTTACTAATTTATCAGTTGGTAATCCAAATTGTTTTAATAAATCATTATATTTATTTTCATCCCACGTTTGATAAAAATCTTTCATAACAGAATTTATATGTTTAGGTGTTAAATATGCTGATAAAAAGCTATCATCTAATACAACACCTAAATCTTTTTTTATTTCTTTTTCGTGAGTTTTACTGTCTTTTCCTAGTATCTTTACTGTACCTTCCGAATTTATAATATTAAGTATAGATTTTATCGTAGTTGTTTTACCTGCTCCGTTTTCTCCGATTAGCCCAACAATAGCACCACTTGGTACATTAAAACTTATTTTATCTAATAAAAAGCCATCATACTTTTTAGATAAATCTTTAATTTCAATATTGTTCATTTAAAGTTCCTCCTCAAAAATCATTTTAAATAATTCCCTTACTTCTTCTTTTGTAATATTAGATAATTTAGATACTTCATAAATCTTTTCTATATAATCTTGAATCTCCTTTAATTTTTCTTCTTTTATTAAATCTAAATTTTTAGGAGATACATAACTTCCTTTTCCCTGCACAGTTTTTATAAATCCAGCTTTTTCTAGTTCATCATAAGCTCTTTTCACTGTCAAAAAACTTATTTTTAATTCATTAGCTAAACTTCTAACGGATGGAAGCATCTCTCCCTCTTTTAGTTCGTTAGAAAAAATTGCTTCTTTTATGGCATTTTCTATTTGCTCAAATATCGGAAGTCCACTACTATTTGTTATAATGATATTCATGATACCCCTCCTGTTGTATCTGTTATGTTCTAATTATAACACTTTATAACAGTTTGTCAATACTATGCGGTTTTAAAACAAAAAAACTACTATCATTAGTAGTTTAATTCATTTTATTAAAATTACTTTTTGGATATATAATTTGAATTTCTGTCCACGATTTATACTTGGAATTTATTTTTATTTTTAATCCTAATTTATTACATATTTTTTTAGATAGATATAACCCTATACCAGTAGATTTTGATTTAGTTCTATCACTACCAGTAAAGCCCTTTTCAAATACCCTTACTAAATCACTTTCTTTAATGCCACAGCCGTTATCTTTTATAGTTAAAACAACATTGTCTTTATTTTCGCTTGCAGCTATCATAATCTTTTTATCTTTTTTGTCCATATATTTAATAGAATTTTGGATAACCTGTGAAATAATAAATAAAAGCCATTTTTCATCAGTATAAACTATCTTTTCTAAATTATTTACTTGAACAGTTATTTTTTCATCCAGTAGATAGATTCTATATTTTAATAAAACCTTATGAACAATATCAGATAAATTCAACTTTTTAATAAAATAATCTTTCTCTGGATTTTCACTTCTGGCATAATATAAAATTTGATCGACATACATATCAATTTTATCTAATTCTTTTTTAGATATCTTATCTTTGCTGTTGTCTAAAGATAATGATAATGCTGAAATTGGTGTTTTGATTTCATGAGCAAAACTTTCTATATACTCCCTGTAATCTAAATTTTCATTTTCAAGTTTACTTATTTTATCGTTCATCGATTTACAAGCACTTTTTAAAGCATAAATATATGCCTTGTTTTCTATCTTACTACTTTTAGGAATCATCTCGGCTATAAAATACTTCTCATCTAAAGTGTCCACTAGTCTTGTAATTTGTAAATATTTTTTCTTTTCTAAATAATAATCACAAAGTAAATAACCAATAAGTAATAACAATGCGATACTAATAATTAATAAAATATACATCAATGGTATTTCGGCAAATCCTAAAAATAGAGAAATTATCAGAATGGTGGAAACCTGAAAAAGGATATAAAAAATTTTGTTTTCTAAATAACTAGATATTCTCATAATTTATATCCCTTTCCTCTAATATTGGTTAAAAAATCAGTAGTTCCTATTTGTTTTGCTTTCTTTCTTAAGCGATTGATATTTACCATTAGAATATTATCATCTAAATAATATTTATCATTCCATAATTTTTCTAATAATTCATCTTTAGTAATGAGTCTTCCTGAATTAGTAAAGAAATAATATAGAATACGAAACTCATTACGGGTAAGTTCTATTTCTTTACCATCATATTTTAATAAAGACAAATGTAAGTCCAAGGTATAACCATTTTTGGTAAGCTCTCTAAAATTCATGGGATTCGTTAATTTTAATGCTCTTTTAATTTTTTCAAGTAAGATAGTTTTATTATATGGTTTTGTTATAAAATCAACACCACCTACTCTAATACTCTTGATTTCGTCTTCTGTTGTATCACGACTTGTGACAAAAATAACAGGAATATTTGTTTGTTCTTTTATTTTTTTACATATATCAAAGCCATCCATATATGGTAGATTAATATCGAGCAAAATGAGATTCGCATTTTCTTTCAACAAATTATCTACAATATTATCAAACTTATCAATTAAAGTTGTTTCATATCCATTGTCTTTTAAAAGAATAGAAAGCCTTTCTCTGATAACAGAATCGTCTTCCACAATTACAATATTCATAACATCACCACGTTTCTATCCATATTATACTATAAAAAGAGTTAGATTACATCGTTACTAACTCTTATCAATATTTCTTTTAAAGCCAAAATAAGTTGCAGTAAAGTAGATTGCATATATCATCATGAATATTAAGATACTTATGCCAAAACAGTTTAAATAAAATGTTGGACTTGGTAGTATTGCTTTATATACTCTATTTAGTAAATATATAAACCCAAAGCTAATCATAATTGGATAAATTGCTGGTACTCCAAATAATATATAAAGTTGTTTCCTAATGGTCTTATAAAGGTTAGCATCTTTTACACCGAGTCTTTTTAAGACAGTGTAGCGATATTTATATTTAGCACTATCACTTAATGTTTGTATTGCTAGTATTGTTCCTACAATCGCTGAGAAAATAAAGGACATATAAACACTAATTGCTGTTACAATGGCTGATGATATATTGCCTTCTTCTAAAGTTGTACCTCTTATATTAATACGATATGTATAACAAAACTCCCTTCCTTCCTCATCTTTTTCACATAAATCCGATTGTAAATCTTCTACAAGGCTCTTTTCTAATTCACTTGTTGTTTCTTCTTTCGTATCAATAGATATAAAATATTCGTAAATATCCAATCTATTTACTGCCTCATCTGGAACAACTATTGCATAATCAGCATTTGTTAATCCTGAAAAATAAAGTTCGGTGGTTGCACTCTTTTGTTTAAGAGTTATGCCATTAGATAATGTAATTGTTTTTATTGAATTTTCATTAGCTAAAGAAGTTTCTCCAACATCATAAACTAAAATATATTCATCATTACTTAAAGCTATTTCATTTTTACCTTTCATTTTTAATAAATGGTTATAATCGCTTATTTTTATAATCTTGTCATAAGGTTCACTTTTATAATCATAAGCTGGTAATAGTTTTTCTATATTTGAGTTTTTATCCATATAAACATTGTATTTAACACTATCTACAATCTCGTAATTTTTGCTTACCGTATTATAAACTTTTGAAAGAGGTTCTTCTGTTTCAAAAAATGCTGATACATCAAATGGTGAAGTAGTTTCATTAATATAATCATAAGATGCTTTATTTAAACTGGAAAAGTTTAAAAATAATAAAGTAAACATAATTAAAACTCCAAGTGTTCCAAGTGTCATACCCATTGTTCTAGCTTTTGATGAAAATGTTCTTGCTACAAATAAATTATCTTTACTATATTTAATCTTTTTATTTTTCAAAACTACAGAAAGTAGGAAATCTGATAAACTAAACATCACACCATAAATACTTATGATAAATAAAAGTATTCCAATTATGGCATATGTTAATAAAGATTGATTCATTATAATATCATTAGTAAAAGTAGAGTTTAGAAAAACATACGCTCCGGCTCCTATTAAAACACTAACAAAAAATAATAAATTACGACTCCTTTTAGTTTTAGTTACTTTTTCCTCGTTTTGTTTCTCTAGGTATAACAAATTATAAATATTTATTTTTTTCATTCTGCGATATGCTAATAATAATACAAAGAAATAGATTAGAAAAAAATAAAGTAATAATAATATAACTGACATAAAATTAAATTCAATAAAAATTGATTGGGGTAATTCCATTACTTTAACTAAGAATAATGAAATAAATTGGCTAAATATAAATCCAATAGGAATAGAAAAAATAAGTGCCATGATTCCAAATAAAATGTTTTCTAACAGAAATAATCTTGAAATTTTTTTCTTTTTAATTCCTAGCAGCATATATGTTCCAAATTCTTTGCTTCTTTTAGAAAACATAAATCTTGTTGTATAGTTAATTAAAAAGCAAATAACAAAGACAACTATTACATTGATAAATATAACTATATTTTTAAATGAATCATTCATGGTGTCATAAATTTCAACAATAGCATCAGACCATGATACTAAGTTCATAGCAAACATAAGAGAAAATGCTATTGTAATAGTAATTAGATAAATAATATAATCACGACTACTGCGTTTCACATTTCTTAATGCTAATTTACTTAACACTTTCTCACCTCCTTAGTTTCTTTCGATATTTCTTTTAAAGCCGTAGTAAGTAGCAATAAAATATATTGAATAAATTATTATAAACACAATCAAATTCATAAAATAATATGTCAAGTAAACTGTATTTGTTGCTAAAGAGATGTTAAATACCTTGTTTAAGGATGTCAGAGCAACAAAACTAATGATCAGCGGGTAAAAGATTGGAAAAATAAAGAACACGAAGAGTTGTTTCAATATTGTTTTATTTAGTTTTTCATCACGCACTCCTAATTTACTTAACACTTTATAGCGATATTGATATTTTGTACTATCACTTAATGATTGAATAGCGAGTATTGTTCCAACTACCGCAATAAAGATGAAGGCTATATAAAAGCAGACAAAAGATATGATTGTTATAAACCCATTATTCGTGGCTTCTTCTTGTCCTCTTACCGTTAAATTGCCTGAAGAATAGCACATCGTATATCCATCTTCAGTTTCACTACATATATCTGGGCTTATCAAAGCTGTCAATTTCTTTCCAAAGTCTTCCGTTGTTTTTTCCTTGGTATTAACAATCAGATTGGTAGCGCCCTCTTCTAACCCGACAGTAGCATTATCAGGAACTACGATGATAAAACCATATCCAACACCCCAGGAATATGTATATCCGCTTGTAAGAACTTCTTTTTGCTTTAGTTTCACTCCATTTGATAAAGTAAGTGTTTTTATAGAGTCTTCCTTTGAAATTTTATCTCCTAACTCTTTTACAGTATTAATTAAATATTCGTTATTAGCTAAACTAACTTTCTTATCGCCTCTTAATTCTAGTAATTTATTATAATCACTTAGTTTAATTACTTGGTCATAATCTCTCCAACCACTATATTCTCCTAAGGAATTACTGATATATCGATTAGTTTCTTTATATCCATGATAGCTAAAATAATCTTCAATGGTATACTCATCTTTAATGAAATCTATATATTCAGAAATCTTATTTTTATCAATTTCTTTGATACTAATATCATAAGGAGAGGCTAATTCTAATTGATAGTCAAACATTGCTTTAAATAAGCTGGATAAATTTAGGGCTATTAACGTAAATGTAATTAACACTGTTAATGTTCCCAACGTAAAACTCATTGTTTTTACCTTAGAAGAAAATGTCCTTGCTATAAACAAATTATCTTTCCGATATTTAATTTTTTTGTTTTTTAAAACTATTTTTAAAATAAAATCAGATAGTGTAATAGCTACCCCGTAAATACTTATAATAATTAAAATGATACAGAAGAAGATTACTCCAAAAGATGGTTCTACCCCTACTCCTTTGAATTCTTTATCGAAAAGAAACATGGCAATCGTACCAATAATCAAAGAAGCAATAAACGTTATATTCCTAATCTTATATTTTTTAAATCTTTTCTCTTCATTTTTCTTTTCTAAATATAATAAGTCATATATTTTTATCTTTTTAATTCTGTGTCTTGCTAAAAAGAGAACAAATAAATAAATTAAAATAAAATAAAGCAATAATAGTGATATTGAATTTATACTAAATGTAATTTTTACAATAGAATCTAGTTCAAACATTCTTGTAACTATAAACGACATAAAAAGACTAAAAATATAACCAATTGGAATAGAAATTAATAACGAAAAGAAACCTAAAATAATATTTTCAAAAAGAAACATCTTGGATATTTTTTTCTTTTTAATTCCTAGTAACATATAGGTTCCAAACTCTTTACTTCTTTTACTAAACATAAACTTAACCGTGTAATTAATCAAAAAACATACAATAAATATAATGAACGCATTCACGAAATACATTACTAATTGAAAATTATTCATGACATCGCATAAATTTAATATTTCTTTAGAATTCCCCATTAAGTTAAATGCAAAAACAAAAGAAAAAGCTAATGTTACTGTAATTAAATAAATTACATAATCTTTGGCACTTCGCTTCACGTTACGAAATGCTAATTTACTTAACATTTCCTACATCTCCTCCAAGAAGTGTTAGAACGTCAATTATTTCATTAAAAAAGTCTTTTCTAGTTTTATTACCACGCACTATTTCGTTAAATATTTTACCATCTTTTAAGAATAGAACTCTTTTACAGAAAGATGCACTAAATGAATCATGTGTAACCATAAGAATGGTTGCTTTTAACTTATCGTTCATATCATCCATTGTTTCTAAAAGCATTCTTGAAGATTTAGAATCCAATGCTCCCGTAGGCTCATCTGCTAAAATTAGTTTAGGATGATTAATTAATGCTCTTGCACAAGCACATCTTTGTTTTTGTCCACCTGACACCTCATAAGGAAATTTCTTTAATACTTCTGCAATCCCAAGTTTCGTTGCAATATCTTTCACTTTTTTATCCACTTCATTGGGATTTTCTCCGTTGATAATTAAAGATAGGGAAATATTTTCTTCAATACTTAAAGTATCTAACAGATTAAAATCTTGAAAGATAAAGCCTAGATTTTCTTTTCTAAAATCAGCCATATCATCTTCTTTAATTTCTGTAATATCTTTACTACCAACATAAATATGTCCAGAGGTAACATTATCAATAGTTGAAATACAGTTTAAAAGTGTTGTTTTCCCTGAGCCACTTGCTCCCATGATAGCTACAAATTCGCCTTCATTTACATTAAATGAAATGCCATCGACTGCTTTTGTAATATTGGTGCTAGTCCCATAATATTTTTTTACATTTTCTAATTTTAAAACTTCCATACATTTTCTCCTCTCTGATAATATTATAAAATATATAAGTACAATATAAAATTACAGTTTTGTAAGTATTAAAAAAGACTATCAAATTCACTTGATAATCTTAGTATGGATAGTTTAAAACGTTTTAAAATATAATCTCAATAATTAATTGGTTATTCTTTTTTGATGCCCTGATTTTTCCATTTAGCTGCTCTACAAATTCTTTCGCAATCGCAAGACCTAAGCCAGTATTACCTTTTGTTCTTGATATGTCGACTGTATAAAATTCATCAAATATTCTATCAACATCTAATTCATTATACTTTAAATCGTTCATAAACTTTATTTTCACTTTTTTATTCGTTTGACTGAGCTCTATCTCTAAATTACCAGCACTATGCTTATAGGCATTTCTTATTAAATTATCAAAAACTCTTACAAGCATTAATTCATTTGATTTGATATTTATTTTTCTTTTACTTGTTTTAAATTCAATTACTCTGTTACTTTTAGAAAAATCTTCATAATGATTAGAAATTGATTTTTCTATCGTCGCAACTAAATTCATCTCTTCTAATTCTATTTTTTGATCATCAGAAAGTATTTTGGCAAATTCAAAAAAGGAATCAATTAATTCTGATAATCTTCTTAATCTTTCTTCTACTATTTTTAGATTTTTCCTTTTTTCTTCATCAGTTATATTTGTTTCTAATATTAAACTAACATAGCCTAATGAGGAAGTAAGTGGTGTTCTTAAGTCATGGGATATATTTCTTATCATTTTAATGAAATTAGCATTTTTTCTTTCTAAATTACTTTCTTTACTTTTTATTTCTACTAAATGATTATTAATACAATTAACTAATTCACGAACTTCTCTTGATATAAATTCAGTGTGTAACAGACTATTTGTTTTTCTTGATAACACTAAATCCGTTTCTTTTTTTATTCTATTAAGTTCTTTATTAAGCAAAAAAAGATAGCAAACTAGGAATAAAATAATAATAATTAAAATTACTACTATTATTTCCATAAGCTCACTACCTTTCTACTTTATTTCTGTTTTTCTAAATACTCTATATCCAATTATATTAAATACAATAATATAGAATATCGATAAAACTAAAGTCTTCAGTATGTATACGTTACTTGGATTTGCTACTAAATTACCAATCATATATTGAAATTCATAATTCAAAATATTATTTGCATCAAAGTGAAACAATGTTGCTATTCCCATAATAATTAATTGAATTACCATAATTAATGGTATTGTAATACTGTTAAATGTTCCTGTCTTTCTAAAACAAAAACCAATACATACTAACATACTTATTATACCATAAAGACATGGTAATTGTAGTATTGTTAGTTTCGTTATCTCTAAAATACCAGCAGAAAACTCTTGTCCATTCATGATTAAATTGATTATATAACTACCATAATTGTTAATTACAACTAAGAATGTTCCAAGACCTATGCAAGTAATTAGTTTAGATAAATAGTATTTTTTTCTTGATATTGCTGATGATAATGTATTTTTGGCAGTTGAATTAGATAAGTCTGTAACTAATACAATTACCACAACAATGATAAAAAAGTAATAAAGGTTTGCATTAGCTCCTAATTGTACCTTATCCAAAGGAAAAGAACCATATTCTTTCATTATCTTTCTTGTTTCCATAATAGAATCTGTTTCATATAATTTTTCAAGCAACTCTTCATTATCATAATCTGTTTGTTCTATGTTTGAAGAAGCAATCCCAATATGTCCTGGACTCATTGCAAAGCAACTGACAGAGGCTAAAAGAAGAAGAATTATAATAGCTACATAAATAGCTTTTCCTCTAAAAACTCTATATAGATCAGATTTTATAATATTTATCATTATTTAGCACCTTCCTTTATTAAAGAATTAAAATAATCTTCTAAAGAAATTCCTGATTCATAAATTCCCATTATTTCAATGTCATTTGTTAATAATGTTTTATTTACTTTAGCAGAATTTTCCAAATAATCATAAACCCTAATTTCCGTATTATCGATTACTTTATAATTTGTTGTAGATAATTCTTTTTCTAATATAACTGTAGCTTTTTTTACATCTTTTGTTTTAATAACAATACATTTACTACATTCTAAATCTAGCTCTTCTTTCGATATATCTTTAATGATTCGTCCTTTATCAATAAAGCAAAAATGATTTGCTAATAAATATAGTTCAGATAAAATATGACTAGATACTAGAATTGTTATTTTTTCTTCTTCATTTAATCTTTTTAAAGTATCTCTTATTTCTTTAATACCAATTGGATCAAGTCCATTGATTGGTTCATCTAAAATAATAAAATCTGGATTATCTAATATAGCAAAAGCAATCCCTAATCTTTGTTTCATTCCTAAAGAAAACTTTTTAAATTTCTTATTTTTATCTTTATATAAATCGACAACTTTTAAAACTTTATTGATTTGTTTTTCATTAACTATTCCTTTTTGAATAGAATAATATTTTAAATTTTGATAAGCTGTAAGATTTTCAAAAAATGCAGGGCTTTCAATTAAGCATCCTATCCTTCTTTTTGATTCTGTTAATTCTCCTTCATTTCCAAATAAAGAAAAACTTCCACCAGATTTTGTAGTTAACGTAGTAACTAATTTCATAAGAGTCGTTTTGCCGGCACCATTCCTACCAATAAGACCATATATATCACCTTTATGAATTGTAATACTCGCACTATCTAAAGCAACAAAATCTTTGTATTTTTTAGTTAAATTATTTGTTTCTAACACTATTTCTTGCATATACATCTCCCTTTCTTTAACCATTATACAAAAAAAGTGTTAAAAAACTCTTAACACAATCCTTAAATTTTCCTTAATTTTTAAATTTATAGCCTATACTCCATATGGTTTCAATATATTCCTCACTTGGATTTGCTTTTTTTAATTTATTTCTTATTTTACTTATATGAACATTTAAGGTGTTTTCATCAGCAGAATCCACGGTATCCCAGACTTTATCAAAAAGCACACTTTTCGTAACAACTTGATTACAATTTTGCATAAGTAATTTTAATATTTCAAATTCTATTTTTGATAAATTAATATCTTTACCATTGCAACTAACCTTAAAACTATTAGAATCTAATAGAATATCTTTAATCTTCAATATACTACTATCACTATTTGTATTATTTTTTAAATGAACTTTCATTCTAGCAAGTAGCTCATCATTGTTAAAAGGTTTGGTAACATAATCATTTGCACCTAACTTGAATAAATCTAATTTGGTGTCTATATCTGTAATAGCACTCGTAACAATGACTGGTACATCTTTTATATCTTTTAATTCTTTAATTATTTCTTCCCCACTCTTGCCAGGAAGCATTAAATCTAAAATGATTAAATCGATTTTATCATTATGAATTAGTAATGCCTCTGTTCCTGAATAAGCATATTTAACCTCATATCCTGCCTGTTTTAATAATTCTTGTAGCATTTCATTTATGTCTTTATCATCTTCTACTATCATGATTGTTTTCAAAATAATCACTTCCTAATATCTACATAATTATAACATGAAAAAAGTAAATCTAAAATGATATTAGATTTACTTTATAAAATGTATTCAGAATTGATTAATCATTATTTTCACTAGTCATAATATCAAAAGATCCATTTTCACCTTCCACAGTACAACTAAATGTTCCGTCTTCTTGTTTTATGCAACTAGCATTTTTCTCTTCTCCATCTACATTAAAATTAATAGAAAAAATATCTTTTACAGTATTACTAATCGCATTATTTGTCATAGCATCTACCGTTAATGTTCCCATAGATAATGTAATAGCTCCTAAAAAAACATAAGCAACTTTTCTCATTTTCATTCTTTTCATCACTTTCTCCTTTTTAAAATTTTCGTAACCAATCATCTGACTAGTCATATTTTTTATATGTTTAGTATCTATTTGCTTCATATAAATTCCTCCTTTAACTTTTTCCTGATTCTATATAATTTAACTTTAACAAGGCTTGTTTTCATATCTAATTCAGTCGATATTTCTTTTATCTTATAGCCTTCCACATAATATAATTTAAAAATCTTTTGTTCTTCTAAACTTAATTTTTTTAGTTTTTGTTTTATGGTAAACATATCATCATAATCTAAATCTTTCATAGAAATATTATTATTTAGCAAATTATCTTGATACTCTCGTTTCCGTTAAATTTTCTTAATTTACTATAAGAACAATTTTTAGCGATTACTCCTAAATATCCCTTAAAATTTTTAGTAATCTTATCTTGGTTTTTCCATAACAGATAAAAAACATCAGAAACTACTTCCTCTTTGTCCTCGTAAGGTAAAGAAGTACCAATAATGTTATCAACTATTTTAAATACATAATTAGAGTATTCATCTATAATAATTTCTATATTGAAATTTATATTACTGTTCAAATTGATACCTCCCTATTGAATCGATTCAATATATAGACGTTTATTACCCGTAAAAAGGTTTCAAAAAAATTAGATTATCTATTAAGACAATCTAATCACAAATTTATTCACTACATTTTACAATATAATTTATAAAAATGAATTCCTGAAATTATGCTTGGTATTAAAAGCCATGAAAGTATTCCAATGGTTGCACATATTTCCGGGTCAAAAAACATAGCACAAATAAAAGTTAAAATAGAAATTGGTAAAGAAATTATTCCTATGATTTGATGAGCGATTTTCCAAGTGGATTCGTCGCGAATAGTCCATGGTAGTCTTAAACCAATATATTTATTATAAGGAAAATTATAGAAAAATGCTCCGCTCATTATCATTAAGGAAATTATTAATATAACAATAAATTCGCTATTATCATTTTCTATATTAAATATATATTGAGATATAATCAAAATAGGTATTGCTATGATAAATAAATAATTAAATATTTTTATTATTTTTACTCTTTTGTCATCTTTACTTATATTAGTTAATTTATAAATATTTATAGTAAAAAATGCTAATGTTATGATAATTATTATACCTATAATACTTATACCTATTATATTGTTCATAAATTTTGGTATAAATAAACAAACTACCAATAGTATTAAACACAACACCAATAAAATAAAGTTTGTTTTATTTTTCTTCTACATCCTGCAAACAATTCATCTTTTGTAATTTTGAATATATTACAAATATCATTATATAATGATGCATCAGGTAAGCATATACCATTTTCCCATTTTGATACTGCTTTATAACTAACCCCTAACCTTTCTCCTAATTCTGTTTGTGTTAAGTTTTTTTCTGTTCTAAGCTCTGCAATAAATTTGCCTATCTTTTTTTGATCCATAAAATTATCTCCTTTCATGAATAAAACATATCATTTAATTGATATTATTTATATCCCTTAAAAGTAGAATCTTATAAATACTCCCTTCATAATATGTCTTTTTTTCACTGCTATTAAGTAAAAAAAATCACTAAATTGTAATTTGTATTACTGATATTTTTTTATTTTATCAGCATATTTTTCTATTAAGTCTTCTGTATAAACTTTTGCTTCTGTTGAATTACGAACTTCTTTCCATAAAATTGAAGCAATTTTTATTTTGTTTTTATATGATGAATTTCTTTCATCCGCACAAAAATCTTTTAAAAATTTATTCCATTCGCAAGATGAATTATCATATTTTGCATATTCTTTTTTACCATAGTAAACATCAAGCATATCTTGAATTGTAAAGTTTGTATCATTAGTCTTTTTTACAACTCTCCAAGTAGTAGCCATATCGGCATTAAACTTAAAATTATCTATATTGGTTAATTTTGAAAAAATTTCTCTAAACTTCTGATTAAAAGAAAAACCACACTCCAACAATTTAGAGTCTAAACTGATAGAAAAATCTTTAACCTTACTAGTTTTATGTATTTTATCTTTAATTATGTTTCCTTGATAATACTGTTCTATACAATAGTTTAACTCTTGTTTTGTTCCATTATTGGCAATACCTAGTTTTTTACATATCTGTTTTAGTTCTTCTCTGTACCAATAATATTTAGAAAATTCTTGATAATCTTTTATATTTTCAAATATTGGTCTTTCCATATTCAACTCACTTTCAAATTACTATTTATTTAATAAACCACTAAATTGTAATTTAGTTAATAGTGTGTGCTGTTATAATCGTGTAACTATATGAGTTAATAGTTATTTTTATATTATCAATTTCGCAATACCAATTCTTTCCCTTTTTATAAATAGCACAGTTTTTATCCAATATTTTATTTTTACAATATTCAACTACATCGTTTGTATCTAATTTAAGATTTTTCTTAATCCTATCAATACCCATTTCGGTAGTATGAACTTTATCTATGCTAGATAGTAATATTTCTTTATTCATTTATTATCAACTCCATAAAAATTAATTTTTAGTCTTTTGTATATTTCCTTTTTATAATATTAAATAAACTTGACAATATAAGACTACTCAATGAAATAAATAAATAAATATACACTATTTTTTTCATCTTCAAAAATACATAAGCAAATAAACACTATAGCTAATATCAATAGAATTATGTTTCCTATCATTAGAAATTTAGCTATCAATTTTTTATTCATATCAAATTACCTCTCTTATAATTTATCATAATTTTTCAACTAAAATTACTATTTATTTAACTCTTTTTCTAAATCTCTCATATATCTTTTTTGTTGGCTTTTTAAATACGGCTTTGCCAACAATTTCATAATAAAACTATTTACTTCTATTTCTTCAGTAAAATCTAGTTCAATATTACCATTTGGAAGTTCCTTAAAAACACCAATCCATCTACCTTTTAAATTAGCATTTTTTAGGTCAAATTTATATTCTTTTAATTTTTCTTTTGCAGTAATAGTAAAATATGTAGGAAAATTATTTGTAGTATATTCAACAAAATGTGTGTCATCTATAATTACGATTTTAGATAAATCACTTCGCCAAGCATAATTATAATTATCTGTAATAATATTCCACAACTTATTTCTATCACAAGAAAATTGCTTTTTAATATTTGATCTAATCATAATTCCTCCATTAAATTTGAATTATAATTCTATTAAACTATTTTCAAAATCTTTCACATAGTATTTTATATTTTTTGTTCCTTTTGAAACGATAGTGTGTCCTTCTTCTTCAAGTAATCTTTTTTGTAGTTCTATTGCTTCAGGATATTTTACATTTAATTCGCCATCTGATTTTAATGTTCGCCAATAAGGGGTAATATCTGCATTTCTTTGGTAACTAGCCCAAGCAACTATATTTACAAATATTCCTGCTGTCATTGGATCAGTAAAATCTGCATTATTTTGTTTTGCAAGATAATCTCTCATTTGACTTACTGTAACTAATTTTCCTTTTGGAACTTTTTTCATAAGGGTATCATAATAAAGTGGTGGTGCAAAAAACATTTTAGTTCCACCATATTTTTTAATAGTCTTTTCATCTTCTACAATTTGAATTTTAGGCATATCTTTATTGTTTTTCATCATAGCATTAAAATCCTTTTTGTTTTCATTAGCCATACTATCAACTCACTTTCAAATTACTATTTTTTGTTTAGATAATTATCCATAGAAAAAAACAAATCTCCTATATTAGCTGATTTCTTCATGAATTGTAATTTATTGGATTCCTTTTTTCTTTTATTTTCTATATTTATGTTTCTTATTTTAATTTTTCTTTTATCTGTTGAATAGATAAGCCTTGTTCTTTTAATTTTTTAATTTCTTCTATTCGTTTTATGCTTTCGACTCTTTGATACCTTCTGGTAAGTTGGATATCTTCTTGTTCAAATGGTAACATTCCTTCCTCTGTATAGAATTTTAACGTACTATATCTCGAATTAGTCAATTTAACTAATTCGCCAATAGAAACATATTCAGAGTTCATTATTGTTTCTATACTTCTTTGTCTTGACATAGTAACATCTCCCTTATGAATTTAATGTAGTTAATATTATTGCAGCCATGGTTGCAGACATCTCATCTATTACCTCTTGTGCTAGTTTTACTTTTTCAGAAATTTCAGTCTGTTTGATTTCTTTTAATCTATTTTCTAATTTTTCTTTCTCATATTTTGTAAAAATATTTTTTAAAAATTTTGTAGCATTAAGTAATGAAGATAATAATATTATATCATCAGTTAATTTTCCATTTTCTAATATCTCCGCTCTAACTTCTTCAACTACATTATTGAATTTGTCATCATCTATTGTAATAACTTCTTTATTACCAAATAAACCTTTCTTTTCTTCCAAAATAATAAGTTTGTCCTCTACCATTTTTTCTTTTAATGGTTCTACAATAGATTTTATTATTTTGCTAGAGAAAGAATAACAAATCAAACTAATTATATCTTTAAAAGGTATTTCATCACTTTTTTTCACTATTCCTGTAAATTTTCTCTCTTTTATTGCATTATATAATTGAATATTGTAGTTAGCTGTTGGTATTTTATCCGTTAATCTAACCTTACACTTATTGCCAACTTCCAAATTTCCATCTAACATCATTTCAATTATCATTGAGACCAATAAGTGTGATGTTAATTCTGTTTCATAAAATTTCCTTTTTTCTTTTAACATACATAAAGCATATTTTTCTGTAATAGTAATATCATTCATAATTTATCTCTCCTATCATTTATTATGACATCAGCAAGTTACTTATTACTTACTACTTATCACTTACGATTTAATTATAGCAGATTTAAAAATAATGTCAAGTATTTCTATTTTTCAACCATAAAAATGAGTCTATCATTTCTGATAAACTCATAATTATCTATTCTATAAATTATACTTTGTATTATTTACAATAATAATCTATATTATTTCTATCATATTTTTGATTTTCAATTACTTCAAATGTTTCATTCTCTCTATTTACATTACACCTGACTACATCATAAAACGGTGTGTCATAATAAATAATATTTTCTCCTGAAACCTTTACCAAGGAAAATCTTGGAGCTTGGTGAATATTAACAACTCCAATATAATCTATTACCATCAATACTGCTACAAACATAAAAAAGTAGCTAAAATTACATAATAATCTTTTGGGATATGCTAACCTTTTTGTAAATCTACTAACACCTATTAAAGAAATTATTCCTCCAAAAATAGAATAAATAGATCCCCAACTACTTTCACTTGGAAATATGGCAACAGCAGTAATTGAGATTAAAACACCAAATGTTATTAATATCAAGCCAATCAATGTATTTCGACTTTCAATTTTTTTGCTAGTATAATTTATTGTTTTAATTATATTTTCCTCTAATTTTTCTTGATATTCTTTTTCAATTACTTTTTCACCACTCATTAAGTCATTTAAAGAAATATTAAGTTCATTACATAATGGTTTAAACAGTGATAAGTCTGGCATATTTCTTCCATTTTCCCAATTACTAATCGACTTTTCGGTCACCCCTAATTTTTCTCCGAGTTCAGATTGGGTCATTTTTCTTTTTTTTCGACATTCGGCAATAAACTTTCCGATTTTTTCTTGATCCATAATTTTTCTCCTTTCACATATATCATATAATGCAAAAGCGATATTAACAGGAAACACTCCTAGAGTTTTACAAATTACTAAATTGTAATTTATTTTTCTAGTTTCATATACAAAACCGGGTATGGCTTACCTTGGTCATCTAACTCATGTCTTTCATAAACTTTAAACCCCATATGTTCATAAAAGTCCTTTGCTTGTGGATTATCTTCATTTACTGCAAGATTATTAACTCCATAATTTTCTATTCCGTATAAAGGCATTTTTTTGCCAATACCTTTTCCTCTGTATTTAGAAGTAATAAATAGCATTTCAAGTTTGTTTTCTTCAATTCCCATAAACGCAACAGGAATTTCCTTTTTATCAGTTTCGATAATTAAATGAGATATGCTACTTAATGCTTCTGGTACATATTTTTTTATTTCTAAAATTTCTTCATTTGATAGAAATTTATGAGTTGCTCTTACAGAATCTTCCCAAACTTCTAATAATTTATCTATTAGTTGTGGGCTTCTATCATCTACTTCTAATATTTGCATCTTTTACCTCCCTTTCAAAGTGAGATATGACTATTTTTTTACCGTTCTGCTATTCATATTATAGTCTATCTTTTAAAACTAGCATGATATCAAAATTATTAAACGAATATTTTATACTTAACGTATTAAGTATTATATTAATTTCAAAACCATATATCAATCTTAATTTAATATGTTGTAAGTGCAAGATTTTTTCTTTTACATTAACATCGTATAATGTAAAAGTTATTTTTATCTATTCTTTTTATATATAACTCTACCTACCAAAGATCCTATTAATGCTAATGCAAAGTATACAATCATAAATATTGAAGCTGATGTATTATAAAATATTAACATTGTTGGAACAAATAAAAGTGGTATTAATAAAATTACCCATATATTAAAACTATATTTTTTTGACATTATAGTAGAGCTTATTAGGGCATATAATGAATTAGTTATCCATAAGTCTGTCAAAAATGTATAATTAGTACTACTAGGGAACATGGCATTAACAATTGGGATTATGTTATATATTAATAGAGATATAATTATTAATACAACTATTCTTTTCTTCATAGATAACTCCCAAAATTATTTTTCTTTCTTAATTAACGATCCTAGTCCTAAACCCACACATAAACCTATACCAATTCCAAAACATATGCAGATAGGAATATTATCGATAAACACTCCTATAATTACTCCCAATGATGTTCCCACACACATTCCTATTGACGTTCCCTCTAACATATAGGTCTTAGTATTATCTTTCGTTTCTTGTTTATTGACTTTTTTCTCTTTCATAATAGTTTCTCACTTTCGAATTATTTTTGATAATTATATCATAAAAAAAGCAGTTCTAGAACTACTAGATCCACTTTGTATTTATTGGTACTTTTCTTGTACTTTCCCTGGTAGTTTATCAAACTGTACTTCTTGCCAAGATTTAACACCTCTTGTAAGCATAACTTCAAGTTCAAGATATGCATCTTCTTTTAGCTCTCTACTTGTTTTAAAAGTTATCTCTTTTTCTTTTCCATTTTTATTATATGCTTCTAAAGTATATTCATACCTCATATCACCGGTATCTAGTAGTTCTACTTTGTCATTATCTATCTTTGTGTAGTAAGTACTATTTTGGTAAAAAAGTAACCAAAATACTAAATAAAAACCTATAATAGCAAGTATTATTCCTATTCCTGCAAATACCTTTTCTTTTATATTATCCATTTTTTTCACCTCTTTCTGTAATTGTGCTTAAGTAAGTAATTTTTAGTAATTTATCGTAATAAATATTATTGTTTTTTAAAATAAGTATTATATTAATAATATAAAAAAGAAATATAATTATAAAACAAGTCAGATATGTCCAAATCGAACCTACCGAAGAAATGTCTACATTCTTTACTACTATCATTCCTATACTAAGTATACATATTGGTAAAATGAAATAATAGAAATACTGAAATACAGTTTTAATAATTAATCTAAGGAAAGTTAAATTTGGAAAACTCACTTTTACATTTAAAAAATTCCCAGCAAGTGTTTTTCCGTTCCAAAAATATGGTATTACTGCATAATAAATAATAGTTGTAACTAACATCATTTTAAAGTTTGAAAATAGTGCTACTACTGTTGCTAAAAAGAGGCATACAAATCCGTCTAGAAAAAATAAAGTTATTCGTCTAAAGCCTGATACTTTTTTACCATTTTCTAGTGTTTCTTCATCTATTTTCTCTCTTGTTGGTAAAAAATCATCTACGATTCCCATGAGAAGATAACCAATTGCTCCTCCTAAAGTGTTAGTTATTAAATCATCCACATCACATAATCTATACGGTCTAGGATATATTCCATAAAGTCCTGTAAGCTGTGTAAGTTCGAAGAATAATGAAAGTGAAAAAGTAAGAATAAGGGTCTTTTTTAGACTACACTTATAGTAATATCTTAAATACATTCCCAATGGAATTGTCATAAAAATATTAAAAAGCATTGTATAAAGACTCGGATGTGTTATGGTAGAGATATATGTAGATGGTTTTAATATATTAAATTGGGTTTCTCTTACAATATCACTTATAAATGAAAATGGTATTAGTTGTATTGTTTTGCCTGTTGTATTTTCTACTTCTTCTATACTAGGAAGTGGAAGTATAACTAAAAAATAAATTGTAATTAAATATAAAATAAATGAATAAATAATTAAAACTCGTAGTTTATTAATAGAGCCGTATTTATGATACTGATGTAAAATAAAAGGAATGGTAAAAAGAAAAGCTATTATTGGAAATATAATAATTGCAGTTTTTATTGCTTCTAAATAACTCATTTTTATCTCTCCCTTTATAATTTTTTCTTTCTGTTATTATTTTTACCATGAAAAAAGGATTTTGTCGTGATTTTAATATTACAAAACATTACAATTTCGTAACACTAAAATTTTTAACCTAATCCTCTATTTTATTAAGATTAATTTTAGTTTTTTAAATTTGTTAATATCGTTTTCATTCATAATATTTAATAGTGAATTTTGTTTCTTTTCCTTTAATAGAATCAACCTTAATGGAACCATTATCTTTTTCTATAATAGTTTTAGCAAGAGCTAAACCAATTCCTACACTATCTTTAGCAGAATTTTTTCCTTTATAAAATCTTTCAAAAATATGTGGTAAATCTTTCTCATCAATACCTTCTCCATTATCTCTAATTGTAATTTGTTTATAGATTTTATTAGAGTCTATATCTATTGTAATGGTAGAATCCTCTTTTGAATGTTCTATACAATTTTTTAAAATATTAGTGATTGCTTCTATTTGCCATTTTGCATCACATACAAGTTTCATATTATCTTGATTGTTTACTTCAATATTTATATTTTTTAATTCTGCCATCATTTCTACATTAGAAATAGCACTTTTCACAAGATCCTTTATGAATACTTGCTGTTCTTCAAATTTAATTACACTAGCATCAAACTTTGATAATTTTAATATTTCGGTGGCTAAAGAACTAATATTTGTAATTTCTCTTTTTATATTTTGAATAAATTTTTCTTTTGTATTATTATCCATCTCTGGATTATCTAAAATATTATCAAGCATAATATTAATGGAAGTTAATGGAGTTTTTAATTGATGGGATATATCAGACAAAGAATCTTTTAATTTGAGTTTATCTTTTTTTGAGTTTTCAGCATCTTCTTTTAACATGATTGTAATTTTATAAAGTTCATTTTTCAAGATAGAAAGCTCATCTTCACTATTCTCATCAATGTTAATAGAATAATTTTTCTTATTAATCTCTTCAATACATCTTGCAATTTTTTTAATTTCTTTATTTTGAACTTTTTCATGCTTTAAATATAACAAAATAATACTTAAAGCTAAACCAATGAATAAGATGTTATATACAATTATAAATCCACTAAATAGTTGGTCATTTTCGACAATTATAGATTCATTTTGAATATCAATTCCATATCTACTAAAAATATCTTCAGATACTTTGTCATCACTATTTAAAATAGAAATTAATTCGTTTCTATCTATATCTGGATATTCTTTTTCAAGTAAATTAACAAGTGAGGCTATTTTATCATTATAATTTTGTGTATATGATTGATATTGATAAAAGAAAAATATGTTTCCTATAATTAGAAAAACTATAATTGGTATCATTGATGTTAATAAAAACTTTTTTAGATGGACTTTATTTTCTAGTATCATCTATTCTATATCCTATCCCTTTGATTGTAATAATTATATCAACACCAATTTTTTCTCTAATTCTTTTCATATAAACTGTAACCGTATTATCATTTACATCATTTCTAGTCCATTCCCATATTTTTTCAATTATATAATCTCTTCTTACTACTTTTCCTAAATTAGAAAAAAGTAAATGTAATATTTTAAGTTCAAGTCTAGTTAAAGGAATAACATTTCCATCTTTACTTACTTCCATTTTATCAAAATCAAAACTAACTCCTTCTATTGTGATAACTGATTCATTTTTATGTTTCATAATATTTCTTTTGATACGTGCAAGTAATTCTCTTGTTGAAAAAGGTTTTGTCATATAATCTTCTATCCCAAGTTCTAATCCTTTTACTATATCATCTTCACTATCTCTAGCTGTTAAAAATATACTAGGGATGTTTTTTTCTTTAATGTAATTTTTGTATAAGTCAAACCCATTTCCATCAGGTAAAGATATATCTATAATAGCAATATCTACTGGTTTACTTTCTTCTAAAAACTTGATGGTATCTACTACATTAGTGCAGGAAAATACTTTATACCTTTCTTGCTCTAAAGAATATTTTAATCCAGATACAATACTGTCATTATCTTCAATTAATAATACATTCATGATATGCTCCTTTCCATCTACTAATATTATAACAAAAAAGGGAATCATTTCCCTTTTAAATATTATCTTTTCTGATTGTTTCAATGATGTTTTGTTTATTGATTTTATTCATTGAGTAACGCATGATGATGAATACTAAAACGAATACACCAATTATAGAAAAGATAGTTGCTGATAATGGGAAATGATAACCATAATCCAATTTACTTGCTGTTGCAAGATATATTAGATATGAACCTATTGAACCTAACGTCACACCATAAACAAGTGCCTTTATAGAGTAGAATATGGTTTCTAAATTAATCATCCTGTTAAATTCTTTTCTTGTCATACCAACACTTTTCAGCATCGCAAATTCTTTTTGTCTTAATTCTAAATTAGATGTAATCGTATTAAAGATATTAGTTACCCCAATTAATGTGATAACTGCAATAAATCCATATAAGAATATTGATATAAGTAAGTATATTGATTTTTCTGCTTGAGCATTTTCTTCAATATTTATAGCATTCATTTCGGGAAGGTTTTTATTTATATCTAAAGTCATTTGTGTAGGATTATCAGCATTAATTGTTAAAATATAAGGGGTAAAACCTAAGTCGTGATATGTCTTTTCTGACACTATTAAGTATCCACTATAATCCCAGGATTCTAGTCCATTTGGTCGTATATTGGTTACTTCTGCTACATCAATTTCCAATGGACTACCATTATAAGTACCTTTGATTGTATCATTCTTTTTATAATTATAAATTTTTTTCTCCATACTCACACCATCAGAGTTTATATATTTATAATTATCTACTAAAACACCTTTATCTTTTGCCTTATTATAGTTCAAATCTAATTTTTCTAGATACTTTTTAAAAGATTTTTCATCCATACCAATTATATTCACTCGTACTTTATTCTGACATATTATATCCGTTGAACTTTCTTTTGTATCATAGCATCCTTGTTCTGTTTTTACTACTTTAGTAATTTTTTTTCCGAAATCTGATAGATGGGATTTACTGTTGATAATGAAATGTCCATTATCATTATTAGTTATCCATTTAGAGTGGTAAAGCATTGTGTAGTCATTTGTACCGTTAATCTTTAAAATATTTTTTAATTTTGGGGAATCATCAAAAGAAGATGTTACCATAACATTATAATCAATGTTTTTATAATATGTGCTTGTTGCGGAAAAAGTATAATACAAAAATGTATTCATGCTAATAAATACAAATACACTAACTGCAAGTGAAATAACTGTTGTACGATATTTCTTTTTACTTCTTTTTAAATTCTTATAAGCAATTACTCCACCAATACCAAATACCTTTTTAATCATAGATGGTGATTTTAATTTCTTTTTATTAATTTTTACATCATCATTACTTCTGATTAAATCAATTGGACTTACTTTACTGGCTTTTTTGGCTGCTCTCATACTTGAAAAATAAATTGTTACTATACCAAGTAATATAGATACTAATATAGGAAATAGTGAAATAATACATTTCATTTCGACATTTCTAGTAATAAAATCGCCGATTACAGAATTTATTATGATTGTTAAGATAAAGACTGCAATATAGCCTACTATAATTCCTATTGGAATACCAATAACACCAAGCATTAACCCTTCTGTAATAACATTCCTTTTTAATTGCTTTTTTGTTGCTCCAGCACTTGCAAGCATCCCGTAATTCTTTTTCTTTTCCATTACTGATATATCAAATGAGTTTTTAATACAAAATACACTTGTTCCTACAATAATTACAAGTAAAACTGTAATCAGTGAATAAACCATTGTAGTTGTACTAGAATCGAACTTTAATACTTGCCATCTAAGTAATGAATTATTCACTTTATAGTCATCGTTAGCTGATGGTGAATCTTTTGTAAAAGCAGTACCTAAAATTTCTGAAAATGATTTTTCATAACTTGCTGGATTTTTTAGGCGGATGTAAATACTTTGATTGCTATTAGAACTATTTTCTAAATCAACTGTAAGGCATCCAATACCAGGGTCACCATGGGGATCTAATCCATAATCTCTATCCATAATACCTACAATAGTAAATGTTCTTTTGGTAGAGTTATTTATTATTTCCTCTTCATGATACGGATTTTCTTTTGTCATAGTATATCCGTCTAAAGTTTTTCTCTCACCATAGTTTAAAGTAATTTCTTTTCCTATGTCATATTTATCTTTATCAAGTAAATAAAGTTCTTCACTTATTAAGATTTCATTGCTATTCTTTGGATATTCTCCATTTAGTAAATCTACTGTTAAATTAGTAAAACTTTTTTCATCATCATAAGAATATAAGTGAATATATGGTCTTTCTTCTGTTGGCATATCAAATTCTGAATAACCAACATCATTTAAAACCTCAATTTCCTCTATATCACGATTATTTTCTAAAACTTTTATATCATCATCATTTTGATTAAATAACTCAATATGATAATTGCCTTGACTTTGAATTGTTGTTTGAACTAAAGCATCTTGAAGACCGATAAACATTCCAGCTACTGCACATATTAAAGCCACAGATAGTATGATACCAATTAAAGTGCCTATACTTCTTTTTTTATTTAGAAGAAGATTCTTTAATGATAGTTTATTTAAAACTTTCATGCTTAATCCTCCTCAACAATTCTTCCATCTTCGATTTTTATGATTCTATCAGCTTCTTTGGCAATTTCCATATTATGAGTAATCATAATAATTGTTTGGTTATATTCTTTGTTAGATTTTTTTAATAATGCCACTATTTCATCACTTGATTTTGAATCTAAATTTCCGGTTGGCTCATCTGCTAGAATGATAGCTGGGTTAGTAATCAAAGCTCTACCAATAGATACTCTTTGTTGTTGTCCTCCAGATAGTTCATTTGGTAAATGTTTACTTCTATTTTCTAGTCCAAGTAATTCTAATAATTCTTTTAAAGTTTTCTTATTTACTTCTCTATTATCCAACTCTAGTGGTAAAGTAATATTTTCTTCGACATTTAATATTGGAATTAAATTATAGAATTGATAAATAAGTCCTACTTGTCTTCTACGAAAGATTGCAAGTTTATCATCATTCATATCATAAATATTTTTTCCATCAATGAAAACTTTTCCGTTTGTTGGTCTATCAACTCCTCCAACTAAATGAAGTAGTGTTGATTTTCCAGATCCACTTGCTCCTACAATTGCAACAAATTCACCTTTTTCTACTGAAAAAGATACATTGTCTAGGGCAACAACTTTATTTTCTCCCTTTCCATATACTTTAGAAAGATTTTCAACTCTTAATATTTCCATTTCATTTCCTCCTTTGTTGTTTTCATTATATGATGGGCAAAATGACAAGTAAGTGACTTTTTTTAAAATTAACTAATTAATTTTTATATCTGAAAAATAAGACTTTATGTTAGAGAAGAGGTTTCTTGTAAATTAAAAAGTTGAAATTATTCAACTTTTTCTTTGATAACAAATTCTGCTGATATTTTCTTATCAGATGCTTTGGTTACCAATCTGTAAGTCCCTGGCTTTAACTTTCCATAAATCCATTCCCAATTAATTTTTCTAATTATTTGGTTGTTTTCATCTAGCTGATAAGCTGGCTCATTAAAGAAAGCATCTTCTATTACTTTAGGAGCTTCCCTCCACTTTCCATTTTCTTTTTTATCAATTCTATATGACTCACCATATGAATAATTGTTATCTGTTATATCGGTAATGATTAAGGTTGCTCCAGTATTGGTTAGTGTTCCTTCTTTAATTTTGATACTAACACCATCTACTTGATTCATTTTTTGTTCATTCGCTTGACTTGTCCAGATACCAATAGTAATCATTCCTATTACAACGATTAAAATTCCAACAATTATCCATACTTTTTTTCTCATACTACTCTCCTTTACTCACTATATAATTGACACTGCTCTTTTGTCCAAGCAGGGTTACAAATGATGGCTAGTGTAAAATTACCTTTCCAATAATAAATTTCTTTTTTATTGATAAAAATAATATCCTCTTTTTTAAAATTTATTTTACTTTTATCTTTTTTGTATATTGTTCCTTCACCTTCTAAAACATAACATAATTCTTCACATTCTAAATTGGAACAATAACCTTCTTCCGGGTATCTACCGGTAATTGTGTTTATGCAAAAATCTGAGTTTTTTTCGTTTAAAGCAAAAGAATAATCTAATACCTTGCTTGTAGCTGCATATTTACACCTTTCAGCTTTCTCTTTCTTTACTATTTTCATTTTAAGTCCCATTCCTTTCTCTACATTCAAGGTACACATAGAAATTAAAACCTTGAGCCAAATTTATTTCTCATACTACTATTCTTTACTATCATTATACAGGATAAATTGGAAAGTACAATATTTTCTTTTTAGGAAAAATAAAAAGCCAATTTTGATTTATTGACTTTTATATGATTATTTTAATTTTAATCCGTCTTTAAATGCTTCTCCTACTCTTTCTGTTACTTTATAGTAACCATGAGTATATGGATCAAAAGAAATGGCATTTACTTTTGTAATATCTACTTTATCGTTAGTCATTACTTTTTCATCTACAGAAACATTTACTACTTTACCAACAACACCGCATCCAAATTCTTCATCTTGATATTCAACAAATTCACATTCTATACAGATTGGAAATTCATTGATTATTGGAGCCTCTACTTTTTCTGATTTACTTGCAGTTAGACCACTTTTTTCAAATTTATCTGGTGTATTATTTCCTGATACTACTCCAAAATAATCTGCTTCCACTACATGATTACTATCTGCAATACTCACAGTAAAAGCTTTTCTTTCCTTAATATTTTTTACTGTCTTATGAGTTTCTGTTAGATTTAATACTACATAATCTCTTTCTAACATCATTCCCCAGGCAGCATTCATCACATCTACTGTACCATCTTCATTGTATGTCGCAATCATCAAGACTGGCATTGGAAAGATGGCTTCTGTTGTTTTAATATTTTTTCTCATATCTATCCTCCTAACTATATAGTTAGTATATCATAATTTTTCTAACATTAGTCCATTTGGTGTTAACTTATATATTTTATCTATTACTTCTTCTATATATTTTCTATCGTGTGAAACACTAATAATTGTTCCTTTAAATTCTTTTAATACTTTTCTAATAACAGGATTCGATAAGGGACTCACATTTCTTGTTGGCTCATCTAAAAGAAGTACATTACATTTCTCTAATACTAGTTTCATTAGGATTAGTTTTGCCTTTGTCCCATTACTTAGTTCTGTTATTTTACCTTCCATTTCTTCCCTTGTGAAATTCATGTTACCTAAATACATTCTAGCTTTTGTAATATCTTCTTTTTTACTACTTGGAGTAATAAAGTTTATTACTTTGTCATAGTAACTTAGAATATCTTCATAATTTTGAGACATATATCCTACTTTAATATCGTCTCTTGTTTTTAGAACATTATAAAGTTCTTTGATTAATGTAGATTTTCCCACTCCATTTTGTCCAATAATACAAATATGAGGATTACCTATTACATCGAATTCTATATTTTTTGATAATATCTTATCTTTTACTTTTAATTCTTTCATAGAAATACTAATAATTTTCTTGTATTTAGGAATTTCTACTTCTTCAAAGAAAAAATGGATACTCTCTTCTACATCTGGTAATTCAGTTAACTCTTTATTATCTAACTTCTTCTGCTGAGACTTTAGAGAGTGCATCTTCTTTTTTAATAATCTTGCTCCATGAGGATCACTTCTTGAAATCGTATTTTGCTGATACTCCACCTTCTGCATAACTTGTCGTAATTTTGATTGTTGCTCTTGATATTTCCTTTTTTCTGATTTTGCTATTTGCGTTTGTTTATTTAATCTATTTAATCTTTTTGCTACATACGTATCATAATCTATTCTTACTAGGGTATGTTTACATTCTGTTTTATGTTTTATTTGTTCGATATGTAATATCATATTTGCAGTATGAGAAAGTAATACCTCATCATGTGATACATAGATAACAGGTTGCTCTAATTTATTGATAAAGGTTTCTAACCATTCTAATGTTTCGATATCTAAATCATTTGTCGGTTCATCTAATAATAAAATATCATACTCTTCTAGTAGTAGTTTTATCATACGAATCTTTACTTTTTCTCCGCCGGATAATGTTTTTAGTTTTCTATCTAGTAAGTCATCTTTTAAATTTAATCTATCTAAGTATTTATAAAAACTATTTATTTTATTATAATAATCTTCATCACTTGTAAATAAATATTCGTATCCTGTTTTTTCAAGGCCTTCTTCTGGTAATGATTGTTCTAGATAGCCAAGTCTATTTTTCTTGCTATTAATGGTACCTTCTATTTCTGCATAATTTGCAATCCCTAATATTGCCTTTAGGAGTGTTGATTTACCGTTTCCTTCTTCACCAATAACTGCTAGCTTATCATTTTTATTTAGTGTTAACGATAAATCTTTTATCATATATTTATTATTTACTTTCATACTTAAATTCTTTATTTCTAACATCTCTTATGCCTTCCTTTCTGGCATAATCAAAGTTTATGCCATACTTATTCTGTTACTATTCTCATGCTATCACCTCCAAATAGAAAAAGACACGAGTCCATTATGTGATGTGAACCCCAATTGGTAGACATCTAATAAAAGACAATTTGTAAAATTAAAA
>ENA-ORTU01000768-ORTU01000768.1-human-gut-metagenome-genome-assembly--contig:-NODE-768-length-36975-cov-4.218120_pt1 | contig 36975 bp, 53 predicted proteins | sample MGYA00241910_ERZ509184 | MGnify/ENA primary metagenome ERZ509184 (study PRJEB26280, sample SAMEA2338847) | human gut metagenome | biome: human gut; feature: human-associated habitat; material: faeces... | reverse complement strand
CAAATATCTGCTTGCTTTTCTCTATGGTCTACCCTATAATAATAGACGTCAAGAGGAAAGGAGGTGGTTCAAATGGACGAGTTTTTGAAGGACTTGGCAGTAGCCGTGATAAGCAGCCTGGTTACAGTAGCAGCGGAAACGGCAATCCAAGCCCTAAAAGAAAAGACCTCTCACAAAGCCGGGAAGCATTCGAAGAGGTCTTGAGTCAAAGGGGCATCGCGAAAGCGGTGCCCCGCCACCAACGATTTTACACTAGGAGAATCGCGATGAAAACGGTTTTGATTGCAGTTGCAGCGTCATTGGCAACCATCTTTGTTATGAGATGGCTCAGAAGCAGGAAGGGTGGCAAATAATGGTCTACGATTCGCAGAAGCGCGCCGTATCGGCCTACCGCAAGAAGTCGGTGAAGCAGCTCACTATTCGGTTTTATCCCAATGAAGACGATGAGGTCATGTATCAGTGGCTAAAGAGCCAACCGAACACCACCGAGTACCTTAAGAAGCTCGTTGCCGCCGATATGGAGAAGCATGCATGAAACGCAGAAAAAGCCCGCACCCCTTTGCAGGGTGCGGGCTTTGCTCTTTATTTCGTCAACTTCGATACTGCCCAAAAGATAGGCACGAACGGTAGAAGGCATAGCGTGACTAGCACGCCAGACGCAACGCCGATGCCCCAGCTAGCTTCGTCCTTCATGCCAGAAGCTCGTTCACGCGCTTCTGAACGGCATCATAGTTGCTTCCCAGGGCGGAACGGCGAGCGTCGCCATCACCGTACTCACCGCGAATCACGGCGCGTGCAAGAGCGTCAATGTCAACGCTATTGGCGCGCTCGTTCACGCGAGCCTGAACATCGTCATAACGGTCTGCGAGGATTGCGCGGCGAGTATCGCCGTTGCCGAAAACCCCGTTAAGAACGTCGCTCGCGAGGTCGTCAGCGCTTGCGGTCGCGGCGCGGTTGATAAGATTCTGAACATCGTCGAATCGAGCGCCGAGCTTGGCCTTGCGCTCGTTGCCATTGCCGTACTTCCCGCGCATCACATCAGCCGCAATGTCGGCGGCGCTGCCGCTTGGCGTATTGGATGCTGCATACTGCGCGTTGCACGTACTGGGCTTGGCGTATCGCGCCCAAGCATCGGCATCCATGTATGCAATGTCAAGATCGAGGTTGCCGCCGTAACCGTCGATGCGACCATGAGACGTGTATTGATGCAGGACGCATGTCTCCCACGCGCCGAAGCCGCCAGAAGGAAGCCACGGAGAATCCTGGTAGCCGGTAACGTTGTTATTGGCATACTGCGACACCCAAAGTCCGTGATTCGGCGCAATCTCGCGCCAATCTTCCTCTGTGCATACGCTTCGGCTTATATACACTATGCAGCGCACACCGGTAAGCTCATAGATTCGGTCGAGGAACTGCTTTGCCTTATCTGTGCCAATGCGGCCATAATCTTCGTAATCGAGCATCGGCACGCCGCGACCGAAATAGTTCTTGCAGTTCTCATAGAAGTGGTTTGCCTGCGCGATCGGGTCTTCCTTGTTCAGGAAGTGATAGAAGCCCCAGCACTTGCCCATGCTGATTGCCTTCTGAATGAACGGGTCGCACGTGTCGTGCACGATTCCCGTTCCCTCCGTTGCCTTGCAGAAAACGAAATCGTAGTCGATTGCGCCGAGGTCAAGCCCGCGCTGATAGTCTGAAATGTCGATGCCCTTCATAGTCATCGTTTATCACCTCTCAAAGCGTTGAAAGAGCCGAAGCCGACGGCTTTAAGCTCTTCCCTCGTCCATGTCTTGATTGAATTCACCCCATCGTCGGGGTCTCGCATCGCGTAGGTGCCGTCATCGTTTCTGCGCCACAGCATTACGACGTGGCTCCCGTAGTTGCGTTCGCCAAGCGTTCCGCTCACGCCAGCGAAGACGATCCAACCGTCATTGACGTATCCGAGCGCCGTGTCGGTATCCCAAAACGTGTCAACGCGGTCGAAGCCATAGCGGTCATGGAGCAGCTGTGTGAACTTTGCCATGTCGTTCACACGGTCGGTAAGGCACGCTTCGCCAACAAGGCTCGAAAGCAAGTCTGGTGTGACGATGACGCTGTTCTCGTAGCTCAGGGCCATAGCGGCGCACGTGAGCCCACAGCCGTACGTGCCAATGGTTTCGTCGCTGTAGGCGCAAGAAGCCCATTGGGGGTCTTTCTGCAAGAAGAGCGGCATATAGCCGCTCTTCTGTGTGCTTGCCTGTTTGTCGATGATGGGTTGTGCGTCTTGCACGCCGTCGCTGTAGCCGCGCTCGTAGCTCTTGGCGGCGCTTGATCTGTCGGCCTGCACGTGGTCGAGCGCCACACCGAACCACGCCGCGAAGCCGATGGCAATACCGAGCAGCAAAGCGATTGCGAGTTTCAACCTAGCCGCGCTTAGATGCTTCATCGGCAATCACCTTCGTGGTAGCCGCCTCGGCATCGGCGTGCTCGAAAATCTTCATGATTGGAAGGCTCGCGATATCGGGGTAAGCCTTGCAAAGGTTTTCGAGGATGCTGGCGACCTCCATTACGATGATCGCCACACATACGACGTACACCGTCACGCCGCCGAAGCCAAGGCCAGCGACGTGAGCGCTCAGAATCTCGATGCACATCGCGAGCAGGATGATAAGCGCCAACACGGCCTTGTGCCCAAGCCCAGTGCGCATCGTGGAGCTCTTGAACTGATGGTTCATGATGGCGGAAATGATGCCGCTAATCATGTCGAACAGCATCAACAGGAACGCGCCAGCGATTGCCCAAATCTGCTGGTCGGTGAACGTGTAGATTGCAGTAAAGTCCATAATCTTTAACCTTCCTGGTCGTCTTTCTTGTCTGCTTCGAGCATCGCCGCCACCGCGCCGCGCCAACGCTTCGGCACGCTTTCGAGCGTTCGCTTGCCGCTTTTCACGGCTTCGTAGTAGATCTTCGCCACGATTACTCACCGCCTACCAAATCGCCGATTTCGAGCAACGCGGCGTTCGTGTCATCGAGCGCGGCGTTGGTTGCCTTGAGCTGCGCCATGAGCGCGTCGATTCGCTCGGCGTCGGTAAGCCCGTCATCCTCGTGCGCTTCCCACAGCTCGTCGAACGCCGCCGTCACCTCATCAACGGTCGGCACGCCGACTTGGACGAAATGAAGCTCGTCGGCCTTATAAAACTCGATTGACTTCTCAGCATCGGGGCCGTTATCTGCAACGTCCTTCTCGATGTTCTTGCGAAGCCAAACGTCGGCGCACGCGCCGTCCGCGCGGGCTTCGATAAGCACCGCGTCAGGCTGCGTGGCGGACACTGTCTGATAGCTCATGTCTCTTCCTCTCTGCGGCGCTCACGTGCCGCTTTGCTTGTTTGAAGGTCTTGTCGAATCCGTTGCGCGCAATCAAAGCGAGCGAATCTGTGTTTCTAAACCAGCCCCAATAGCTGCACACGCGCCTAGCGCGCCCAAGCGTCGGACTTCGCCGGTATTTGCGGAAAGCTCGGCAGGCGCGTAGGAATAGCGTCGGTCGCAGCGTCACGCGATTGCGGCGAACTGTGAAGCCAACGACGTCGACTGGTTCCTGGTCGCCGACACGGCTACTGTCCCAGTGGTCTTAAAGCCATTTCAGTCGTTGACCCAGGCCATTGCCCGCTCGTTGCCAGCACGGCGGGTAGTCGCGGCGGAAGTGTTCAGCTGGTTGTTAGTTTTTCCAGATAGGCGCGAGCCGATGTTCCACCTAGTGTTGCCGGTGCCGTTGTTGCCGTTGACGCACCAAAGGCCAGCACTGCCCCCGCCCCCCAAGCCGCCGAGAGAAAGCCACTCTCGCCATCCGACGGTGGTGTCCGCGACCTTGTAGTTGCCGTCGCAGATGCCGACGGACGTTGACGCGCCCGTTCCCTGCTGCATCATCAAGCCGTGGAATGTCTTCGGGTAAAGGCCGTAGTTCCAGCCTTCGCCAGCGGGGCCAGGGAACGCGCCAGCGTTTAGCGCCGAATCTGGCATGCTGCCAGACTTCTCGTTCTTGGTGTCGGGATTGACCCACACGATGGTGCCGCTGCCTGTGTATTGGATGAGCACGTTTCCAAGAACCTCGTACATGCCCAAGCCAAGCTCGACGCCCTGGATGACGAACGGCTGTTTGGAATCGGCGCAGCTCGTCGGCGAGCCGTCTCCCTCAACCATGTCGCATGCGCCCGTGTTCCACGGAGCAGTAGCGAGCTGGTAGGTGGTAGCGGTATTGAACGGCGTCGCGACATCGAAGTAGATCGCGACGTTCGAAGCATCGACGGCGACCTTCCTGATGACCTTAGCGCCGTCGAAGATGTCGCAGTTATAGCTATAGCCACGGTCGGTGCTGTCCCCCGTGTGCGTGCCGAGCATCATCGCAGAGCCGACTATGATCTGGTCGGCCTTGTCCTTCGCGATGACCACGCGCGTAGTATTACTCTCGGCAACGGTTTGCGCGGTGGTCACATCGTAGGCCGTGCATCCAGTGAAGATGCTCTGACTATTTTTGGTAGCGTACTTGAGCAAGAACATCGCCTTCACGTACCAGTCATCGGCGGCGACCTTGAGCGCGTCGCCTGTGGTGGCCGTCTTCATGAGCGAAACACCGCCGTCGTGGCTCACGCTGCGCGTTTTCACGGGTGCGCCGCTCACGCTGCGCGGCTTGCCGTCGGCATCGACCGAGAGGGCGTATTTCGCATAAAGCATGTAGGGACGCTGCGCCCCGTTGGGAAGCAGCGCGGCGGGCTGGCGCTTCATGCCAGGCTGGCGCGTATCCGAGACGGTGAGGTTCACTGCATCATCGGTCTCGGTCTCAAGCGTGTAGAGAACGGGCGTCAGAATCCATGTGTCATCCTTGCGGCTAAAACGGCCATCGCCGTCGATCGCCGTGACATAGGGCATGCCGTCGGCATCCACGCCGCCGTTCACCTCGAAGAAGAGAAACGCGCCGTGGCCGACGTACGGGTCTACCGCCGCGCGACCGATGACGCCAGGCTTCGGGTTGGCGATGCCAGCGTTCGCGCCTGTCTTCGTGCAGGCGGTAGAGCTGCCTTTCGGAATGCTGACGCCATAATTCTTTCCATCGCGCATCTTTGCGAGCCATGCGGCGATGCTCGCGTTCGTATAGCGTCCAGTTTCATCATTAAAAATGGGGACTGTCGAAGCCCCCATGGATTCGAGCGCGATTGCCACGCGCTCAAGTGTCTCGTGATCCGCAATATGCGTCTTCGCCATGCCTAATCCTCCGTGTCCACTAGTGTGATGTACTCGGTATCGCCCACGGTGTCGTAGGCAAGATAGATGCGCTTGTCGGGGCTGATTGAGCCGCGAGCTTCCTCGGCGGCCTTGCGCGCATCTGCCGCCGCTTCGTCGGCGCTGTCCTTCGATGCGTTTGCGGCGTTGGTAGCCGTCTTCGCGGCATCGGTTGCCGCATCGGCGTTCGCTTTGGCCGTGTTGGCGGCTGCGGTGGCGTCGTTCGCGCTTTTAGTCGCCGCGTTGGCCTTGCTGATTGCCGTGTTGGCGGCTGCGGTCGCGCTCTTGCAGATGTTCACGGCGGCGTTGGCGTTGTTGACTGCGGCAGTCGCGTCGGTCGCGGCCTTCTCGCCCTTCGAAACGGCTGCTTCTGCGCGTTGCTCTAACGCTTCGACGGCGTTGTTCCAAGATTGCGCGGGCACGTTGCCCTCGCGGGCGTCGCGCATGATGTCCAACGCGAAGCGTTCGGTCTGCACCGTTTGCGAACCTTTGGTGAATTCGAAATAGGCTTCGTCGGTGTAGCCTGGAACGCACGCGAGCTTGCTTTCCTCGCATACGTGTGTGACCGTGTTTCCTGAAACGGTTGCTGTTCCCTTGTAGTAATGGATGCGGTCAGGCAGTCGCGCCACAAGGTAGGCAGTATAGCCCGCAAGCGCGAACTCGGTACCATTATCGTAGACGAGCGCCTTGATGGTGGTGCCGCCGCTCTCTCCCTGCGCGATGCGGATGCAATTGTTCCCGCATCCGCGCTTGTTCACGTCAAGCTCGATTGTTTGCACGTTCATTAGGCATCGCCGCCGTCAACGAGCATCCATTCGCACGCCAGGATCTCCGTGCCGCTCATTTTCCCTATCGCTTCATCATATGGGATTTTGAACAGCAACGGACGGTGCTTGATGTTCGAGTAGAGCGCCAAATCGTCCATGAAGCTCTTATAGGCATCGGAGCCAATTTGAAGCTGCTGTCTGCCGGTGGGCATGCCGTTTTCGGAAAACTCAGGCTCGCCGTATTTCTCGATAAGCTCGTCGCGGCGCTTTAGGTACTCCATGGCTTCGGATTGGAGTACACGCACGTTGCGGGCGGCGGCATAGCCTACGATATCGCGTCGCTCAAGCAGCGGTTCGAGTGACAAAAGCATCTGATGCATCTGCTCGTTCGTGTACTCGTTGGGCAAAATGTCTTTAACGTCGATGCTTTGCTCTGTCTCGGTAATAGAAGCTCCCAACGAAGAAGCGAACGCATTAACCCCGCTATCCATTTACCGTTACCTCCTTAATTACCGGCTTTGGATCGTCGATTGCCGCAATCTCAACGGCAATGTCCGCAACCTGTTTTTCTATAGTCTTGTAAATCTTGTATCCGTTGCTCGCGTAGTAATCGAGCATTTCAGGCTGGACGTAGAACGTGATCCCGTCCTTCTCGACGCGGTAAGTTACCACTGATACACCCCCTTAAAGAGACGTGACCATAAGCCCATGGTCAAACGTCAGCGTGTAATTCGTCCAGTTCATAGATAGGTTTTGGCAAATTCCGCTTACGTTATAAGTTCCCGTGAGTTGCAGGTTCGTCCAGCTGCTTCTTAGATTGCCAACAAGCGTGATGCTCCCGGTCTTACCTGTCGTGCATGTAACGTCATCAGTGAACGGCTTGTATCCGCAAACACCGATCCAGTCATCGGTCATAAGGCAGATGCAGCCTTTTCCAGCAAGGCGGGCTCCCTTCACCTTTGTTGCAGTGTTGGTGTTGTTGAATCCAACATAGCCCGTAATGTCCTCTGCGCTGCCGCCGTATAGATAGCCGTCGGATAGAGCCGTATAGCAAGAGCCGCTGCCGACGCTGAAACCGTCTCTGCCGATGTAAAGGCCATACGTGTTCGAGTTAAGCGTTAGCTTGCCGCTGTATATCTTCGTATCGCCGATGGCAAGCCCGCCGATGCTCCCGTACTTGGTCTGGAAATAGCCGCTCGTCAGCGACCAATAGTTTTTGTTCTGGCCGTCGCTGATGATGCCGCTTTTTAGGTACGTGGCATTGATGTACAGCTGCCCGTTTGTCATGTAGATGCCCTTCGTGGCACCGCTGTTCGTAAGTCGGTTGAACACCTCGGTTTGCGTCAAGAGCGCGTCGGTTGCCTGCGCTGCGTTGTATTGTTCGACGAGAGAATGGCATTCCTGCGAAACCTTGAGATAGGCGTTTACCTTAGTCGAAAACGCTGAATAGGCCGCTTTGTACGTTTCGACGGCCCCGCTTAGCGCTTCGGCTGTCGTGCATTCGGCTATCGCATCGATTGCTGACTTTAGCTTGCCATATGCGCAGCTTTCAGTGATCGTCGCTTCATCGGTCGAGCCGTAGGCTTGCGAGAACGCATTCGTCAATCGATTGTACGGCGTTGCCGATATAGGCATGTTCCCCGTTCCGGCTAGCGCGGCGCTGCTTTTCTTCAGCGTCGTTAAATCCTGGATAGCCCAGGCGCGGTCTTGCGCAATCGCCTGCATAACCTTCGTTACGGCTGCCTTCTCGGCTTCCGTAACGATGCCGTCTTTGGCGATGCCGTCAACCGTCTTGTCAAGGCTGCTTATCGTTTCGTCGATTTCCTTATTTCTTGCCTGGAAGTCTTTCCCCAGATCCTCGATGTCCTTGTTGTTCTGCGTTATCCCGCTGTGCAGGTCTTCGATAACGCCATCGACAGTCCAGCCGCCATCACCGTACTTCGCGGCGGGCGATAGCTGGAATTCTCCCGTCTCCAAATTCCAATAGTTCGAGCCTACCTCGTCGGTGAGCAAGCCCGCGCGGATGCGGTCTGCCCGCATCGTTCCGGCGTTGATGCAATCGGCGCTCACCTGAGCGCCGGTGATGAACGTGCGCCAGTTCCATTGGCCGTCGCTTGTAAGCGATGCGGCAAGGCGGATGCCCATGCCGTTGATGTTGACCGCCCACATGCCGGACGTTGCCTTGAGCGGCACGCCCGTTTCGGCATCGAGCGGCACGTTGGAGTAGATAACGCCAAGCTCGAACGTCTCGACTTTGTACGTGCCCACTGCGTTAAACGCCTTGTTTAGCGCGGCCATGAGCTGGTTGAGCCACGAAACGGACGTTCCTGCTGCCGCGTCATAGTTCGCACGCTGGTTGCTGCCGCTCTTTAACTGCTGCGTCATCGCCTGGAAGATGTCTGCCAGGTCATCGGTGAGGTTGCCGAACGTCACCGATGCATCGCCGGTCACCAGGTCGCGGGACAGCTTCGAGACGCGGCCCTTAAGCCTGATTCCGGCATCGGAAAAGCCCTTGTCGATGATCGCCACGCAATCTCCGACGGCCACGCCCTCCCAATCTCGCCCGAACGCGAACAGGTCAAGCACGCTCGCTTCGTATGACACGGTAGGCGCTTTAACGGTTTCGAGGTAATCGCGCGTTTCGGCCAAAAGCTGCGCCGCATCCTCGCACTGTTCGTTAATGTAAACGTCCACAGCGGGAGCGATGCCGCCGCTGCCGTCGGGATGCCCCCAAACCTCGGTTGCGGACGTATCCTCAACGTAATCCTTGCCGCCGTTTATATCGCCGAACGTCAAGCGTCGGCCATAGCCGCCGGTGTCCGTCTCAACGCCCTTGCCGTAGCCGTAAACGCGCGTCTTAGGGTTGGCACTGCCCGTCTTTCGCTTGATGCTGATAAGGTCTTTAGTCCAGGTGAAGCGCTTAGGGCTTTGTTGGTTTCCGCGCGTCGCGACCACGCGCACATATCGGTGCGTGACCTGCACGCCGTCCGTCTCGATGACGGTTTCAAGTTCGCCGCCCCAGGTTTTGAGCAAATCGCTCAAGCCTTCGCGAACGCTGATGTGGTAGAAGGTGTGCGAAGCGCCGCCTGGCTGGTCGCAGTTGCCAACTTCCCAACGTGTGCCAGCGAGGATTGAAGCAAGCGCCACGGCAGCGCTGCCGGAAGGTCGCTTGTCCTCAATGTAATCATCCCACGTCTCATTGATGGAATTGATGCACGTGACGCTTGTATAAGGCTTGCCGTCGGCATCGTGCAGGCGCTCGATTTCGTCAACGATATGCTCATGCACAACGCCTTGTCGGTCAAGCCAAACAAGGCGCTCGCCCTTGGTCAAATCCTCGTCGCACGTGATCTTAAGCTCGTCGGTTCCGTCGGTTGCTTCCTCATGGGTGGCGGCTGTGTAGGTGAGCCGCCCGAGATTCACGCCGAATCGGCTGAAACGGGTGAAGTTGACCTTGTTTATTAAAGCCATCTTTCCTCCCATTCCAGCACCGCAGAGCCGCTAGAAATCTTGATGTGCGCACGGTCTTTGACTGTGAAAAAGTCGCTCATGATGTTGAGTTGAGCAACAGAGCCGTTAACGGTCACGTGCTCCTTGTCGAAGTCCATGCGAACGACGCTCGAAGCCGTCAACGACTGCACCACCTCGACGAACTCCGCCGTATCGGTATTGGTAATGCGCCAAGAGCTGCAAGCTCCGGGCTTCGCCGTCACGGTAAGAGCGGCAGGCAGCGTGCCGCCGACGGCGAACGATGCCGTGTCGCTCATATCCATTCGGCGATGCTGGCCGTAATAGTCTGGATCGCCAATGTGGAACGTAACGGTCGCGGAAGGGCAATCGTCGGTTATCTCGTCAAGGTCGGTTGCGCCGCTAACAATCGCCATCAAATAGCGCGTAGGGTCATCGGGCAGATAAAGCGGCGCTGGCTCGTCAGACCAGAGCAGCGCCGCCAAATCATGCCGTACCTTCTCCACCTCTCGGCGATGCTCGGCGCGAAGCTGCATATCAACTTGCAAATCATACCCAGAGCGCTTCGCTCGCCTGAAATACTCCCCGCTTCGTCCGGGAGCGTCCTCAAACTCAGCCGTGACGCTCGCCATTATCGGGCGGCGGATTCGGCATGAAACCAGCGAAGACAGGTCATGCCCGTTGAACACGATGCTATCGCGCTGGTTGCGATTACGTTTAAGCTCCAACGGGCACCCCCTTCTGCTTGAGCTTGCTGGCGATGCCAGCGCCGATCTGCTGACCGGTGGTGTAGGCATCAATGCTGTTTGCAACGGTAGCGTTAACGGTCACGTTCACCTGAGCTCCGCCACCGAAGCCACCGCATAGGCGGTCGAGCACGCGAGAAATGCCAGCTTCGACGCTCTCTCTGACGCTGTTGCGCAGCTTGGCATCGGGCGCGACATGCTCAAGTCCAGCTTCGCCAACACCGATGATCGAAGGCTTGTCGAAAGATGCGCCCTTTGCGTACCAATTGACGCTGATGGACGGCAGCTTTACAACACCACCAATGTCACGCCAGCTGACGTTGAAGTGCGGCATGTTGATATGCGGCAGGCTGATTCGGATTCCGCTGAACGCGCTCTGAATCTTTCCAGGAATGCCGCTGATGAAGTTCCATGCATCGCTAATCGGACTGGTGATGCTGTTTCTGATGTTGCCGAAGACGTTAGCGACCGTGTTTCCAAGGCCAGGGAATCCCAGCTTCTCGCCAATCGCGTTGCCTGCGTTGATCGCGTTGGTCTGCGCGTTGGACATTTTTGTTTGAATGTTGTCCTTGATGGCGTTGAATGCCGTTGCCGCTTGCTGCTTCGCGCCGTCCCAATCGCCGTTAAGCGCTGCCTTAAGAGCAGAAGACGATGCAGACGCTACCATTTGTCCTGTTTGCATATCGTTTTGTATGGTGTCCTTGATTCCGCCGAAGTACGTTGCCGCACCGTCTTGCAAAGCCAGCCACTTTTCGGAAGCGTCGCTTTTGATCTGCTCCCATTTTTCGGAAGCTCCCTGGGCGATTTCCGAAGCCTTCGAGATAACGGCTTCCTTGGCTCCGTCAGTCTTCTCAGAAATAGTGGACTTCACGCCTTCCCATTTTTCGGACGCTCCGTCTTTTATTTCTTGCCATTTGTTGGAGCAAGCAGACTTGAAACCTTCCCATTTTTCGCCAGTCTGCGTTATGAAACCTTGGATTCCGCCGGTAACGGTAGACCAGATTCCGCCGAAAAATTCTGCGGTACCGCCGAAGAAATCGCACACTCCTTGCCAGGCGTTTTGAACGCCGGTGCAGAAGCCTTCCCAGGCTTGCTTGCCCTCGTCGGTGGTAGTAACCCACGTGACGATTGCGCCGACGATTATTGCAATAAGACCGACGACGGCCATGATTGGGTTCGCAGAAAGAACCGAACTGAACGCTTTGAATCCGTCCGATGCCGTCTTAAGTCCGGATGCGAAAGCGGGCAAGCCGCTAACGACTTTGCCAACGCCCGTGGCAACCGCGCCGAAAGCGATTCCGCCTTCAATGAGCTTTGCGGCAAGCTCCTTTTGCTCAGGCGTGAGGTTCTTAATCCATGTGCCGAAGCCCTTCACCGCGCTTGCCGCATCCTCGACCACAGGCGCGAACTGCTCGCCAATGTCTGCACCTGCAAGGGTGATTTCTTTTATAGCTCCCTTCATCTTGTCAGACGCGGTGGTGGTCTCGTCTTTCAATCCCTGGACGAACCCTGCGGCATCGTCCATGGAGCCGCCAAGGTTGCTCATGTTGATTCGGCCTGATTCGGCAGCGTCAATAAACGACGTTGCCGCCTTGCTGCCGAACAGGTCGAAAGCCTTTGCGGTGGCTTCGGACTGCTTGGCCGGGTCTTGTAAATCCTGAACCAAACCGTTGAGCATATCGCCCATGTTGGTTCCCTCTTTAGCACAGTTCGCAGCAGCTTTCTTCAATCCGGTGAGCATGCCATCTACCGGAACGCCAGCGGCTTCGAAGTTGCCCATCAAGGTAATCGAATCTTGCAGGCTCAAGCCCATCTCGCGAAAGGTAGCGCCGTTGGTGTTAACGCCGCTCGTCAGAGCATCGACGCTAACGCCCGTAGCGGTGGAAACGCTAGCCAGGTGATCAAGCAAGTTGCCCGTCTGGCTCTGGTCAACGTTCCAAGCCTTCATGGACATCGCAACATTTTCAACGGACTTAGATACGTCTGAATCGGTCACCTTCGCGAACTTGAGAAACTTGGTAGATATATCGTCCAGCTCGTCACCCGTCACCTGAAAGTGCGTGTTCACATCGCCGACGGCTTGGCCTACGGTGTTGAAGTCTCCCGGCGCTTGTGCGGCAACGCTCTTGACGCTGCGGCGGATTTCCTCGGCTGCATCGCCGATCGCGCCAGCGCCCTTGATGGCGATATTCTCGCCCTCCTCAAGCTGGCCGAAAGCACCGTAAGCAGCGGTAGCGATACCGCCGAACGTCGCGGTTGCCTTGGTGCCTACGCTGCTGATTTTCCCGCCGACGGCTTGGAACTTGCCAGCGTTATCCTCGATTGTCTTCCCAAGCTGGTAAAGCTTACCCTTGCTCGCTTCGGCTTCGTTCGAAGTCTCCTTGAGCTGTTTACCGTAGCTCTCCAAATCCTTTTCGCAAGCCATGATGGAGCGTTGCAGTTGCTCGTATTGGCGCTGCTCAGTCTCGGTCAGCTGTGCGCCGCTCTGCTTCTTAGCGTCAAGCTCGGCAAGCGCCGCCTTGTAGGCAGAAAGCCGGTCTTTCGTCTCGTTATAAGCCTTATTGAGCGAGCGTACTTTCTGTTCTAAAAGTTCGGTGTTGCCAGGATTGAACTTGAGCGACTTGTTTATATCCTTGAGGTCGCTTTGCGTGGCCTTCGATTCGGTCTGAATCTTTTTGAGCGCAGATTGAAGCTGCGTCGTATCGCCGCCGAACTTGATGGTCAAGCCCTTGTAGCTTACAGCCATGCCGTCACCTCCTTATGTTGTCAAAGTGCGCGATAAGCGCGTCAATTTGCGCACCGTAAAAGGTGCGCAAACGTGCTGCGTTTACCCAAAGAAGAAAGCTTCGCCGTCAGATGCGGCTTTGTCATCATCCGCATACGCCACGGCATCGTTAACGAAGTCATGTAGCTCCATCACATGCATAACCTGCTCATACGTCAGGCATTGCAAGTCGGAAATGGTTAGGCCACATTGCTGCGCATTGTATATGTACAAAGCGCCTGCATCGTCCTTAAGCTCCTGCGGCAGCTCCGGCAGCGGCGTTCTCGGCGGCCTCGGATGCCACTTGCGTGGCGCTGCGAAAGTAGTTCGCCTGAATCAGCTCCCATACCTTGCTAGACCAGCTTTCATCTGCCGACATGTCGAAAGCCTGCTCAGGTAGCGTTCCAAGCCAAACATTGAAGCCCGAAACATTCTTATCGGCGGTCTTGCAGAAAGCCCAGAAGAATTGAGCCATCGAGAGGAATGGCGGAACCTCGTTTGTTGCAATGCCGTCCATAATCTCGGAAAGGCCGTCGTTGATGTCCTTCGCGCGGGTGTGGCCGTTTTCCTTCATGTAACGAAACTCGCCGTTATAGATGATCGGCGTGAAAGCCGTAACAGCAACGGGGAACTCATTATCGCCAATCTTGATGATGTCCGCCATGTCTACTCAGCCGCCCCGAACACGGTAGAAGCGTCAAGCTCGACAGGCGTGAGGTCAACCTTGACCTTCTCGAAGAACTTATCCCAGTCCGAATTGTCGCTGTAAGCGTCGTAATGGCAACCGCGCCAGCCGGTCGGCAGCGTGACGGGCTTCCATTCGAAATCAATATCCATCTGCGTAATGTCGGGCTTCTCCTCAAGGGTCTTGGCATCCATGGATGGCTTGGAAGCCTTGCACATCAGATAGCAACGGCGCTTGCCTACGGTCTTGCCGCTCTGCTGGCACATGAGCGCAAAAGGCATCGGGTCTTTGTCGGCGGTGCCCAGAATGTGGCCTGCTTCGTCGATGTCGTAGCCGGAAATCAGCGCAAGCATCTTTCGAAGTTCTGGCGTGGACTCCATGTCGCGAACGGACATGGTGCCGTTTCCGCCGTTGTCATGGTTGTCATCAATCCAGATTTCGTCATCGGCGTAAGCCTTGGCGTTCTGGACGCTCGGCGCTGCCTTGATCTCGACGGTTCCCGGCACGTGGTATGGCTTGAGAAACTTCAAAGCCGCTTCGTCCGGGCAAAGCGCAAGGTGCAGGTTCTTCACGCCGAAGAATCCGTTTCGTGGCATATCTTTTCCTTTCAATCCTCGGTAACGTCAATCTCGTATGCCGTCTCAACCAGCTCGTCACCATCGAGCGGCGTTACCGTTTTGCTGTAATTAAACTCAGCGGCATCGAGCGCCGATTCGAACCGCTTCTCAAGCTCGTAATCGCGTTCGCGCACGTAAAGCGCCACATCATAGGGCATCCAGCGAAGCCATCCCACGTTGTCTGCGCTCACGCTCTCGCCATAGCCCGCTTCTATGTCTATGTACGGCGGCGCGGGACAATCGCCGTCGCGAAACCCGCCGTTAGCCCACGGCAGGCCGAAGCCGTCAAGCAGTTTCGCCAAATCTCGGATGCTATTCACTCGTTACCCCCTGCGAAAACTCAGCGGAAACCTCTTCATAGACACCTTGGATGATGTGATCGCCAGCGACCGTGCCTGGATAGCTGCCGTATTGGTTCTTGATTGCATGACCCTTTTCGAGCAGGTGAGTAAGCTGGCCTTGCTTGTTGTACACGGTGCAACTCGTTCCGGTTTCGTCCGTCTCGACGCTATTAGCCCAAGCCTTGGCGTAGCTGCCGCCATGACGCTTCTTCTTACGGCTTCGCTGCTTGAGCAGGCGCGTTGCCTTCTGGCCTGCTGCCTTCACGTTGCCTTCAAGGGTCTTCGTGTCCTCGTCGATGACCTCTTGCATGCTGTTTACTATGATCTCATTGAGGTCATCGATATTGATTACGTCGCTCACCGGTTGCCTACTTTCTCGACCAGCGTTAGGCGCATGTCATCGGCTCCCGACATAACCGCCGAATCGACGGCATAGCGGATGCCCTTGAACTCGCAGAGCTTTTCGCCGCTGTATGCGCACGCGCGAACCGTGATGACGGCCTGTGGCTTAACGCCAGCTTGCGCGGCGGTGTAATACGCCGTCTGGCTGATGCCGTAGACGTTGCACGGCACACGGCGGAAACGCTCCTTTTTGTGCGAAACCCCCAGCTCGTCGCGCTCGGAAACGGTTGCAATCAACGTGCAAACCCCAGCCCACCCGCTCATGCCGCATCACCGCCGTTGTACGCAGAATCGCCGCTCATGCTCGTGAGCATGGTTTCGAACGACTTCATGAAGCGCTCAGCATCTGGGTTGTCCATGCCGAAGTTCGCCTTGACGTATACCTTGATGGCAAGGCGAATGCGGCCATCGGAGTCGTCGTTGGCCTTCTCGGGAAGGACGCCGCCCGCTACCAGCTCGGCGCGGGCAGCGTCGATGACGTCTGCAATCTCTTCATCGAAGTCGTTGCAGAAAGCGGGAATGCGCAGGGCGGCGCGGCACGCGTCGAGCAGCTTGCTCTTAGCTTTGTCGGCCATGGCGCACCGCCTTCTTAGGCGGTCTTGATGGTCAGCTGGGCGAACGCCTGCGGTACCACGAGCCCGCCATCGAAGAGCACGTAGCCATCGAAGCAGCGCTTCTGGCTGCGGGGCGCAACGTATGGCGTTACGTCGGGGCCATCGAACAGGTTGCCGTGGAACAGGTCAGGATAGCCCGCCTTGATAACGCCGTCGGCAATGGAATCGTCGCACTTGACCAGCTTGCCGAAGATGCGACCTTGAACGGTCGGGTCATCGGTGCTCTCGTTCACGAAATAGGAACGGTTGTTGGCGTCCTCAATCATGGCGATGTAGTTCCAAATCGTGTCGTTGTTGGCGTAAATAATGATGCCCTTAGCGGCGGGGTTGCCAAACGTCTTGAGTTTGGAAAGCATGCCGGTGATGTCGGACTTGGCAATAGCGTTTGCCTTTGCAGTCTCGATCTTGTTCGCAGCAGCCATTCCGAGCGTGGTGTCGGCAAGGCGCGTATGGGAAAATGCGTTGCAGGCCACGGCAAGGCGGGCGGAAACCTCGTCGATGATGTACTGCTGGAAGCCGCTGAGGGACTGGACGGCCATCTTGCGGGACATCTCGACGGTCTTCTTGATCTCTTCGCCAGTGAGCGTAATCACGTCGTACTCGTTCTGCTCAACATCGGTCGGTGCCGCGCCCTCGTCGGTCTTCGCTGCGTCGCCTTTCGTGATAGAGACGTGGCGGGAAATCTCGAACTGGCCAGACAGGTTGGAGCGGTGGATGTCGCCATACAATACCGCCGTATTATCGATAAGGCTAATGATCTGGCTCTGAATCTCAACGGGGATGATTGCATCCGTATTGCCTGTGGTGTGCGTGAACTCGGCACGCTGCTCGATAAGGTGGTTCTGGGCTGCGCGTTCGACGTCGGTGAGAGCAGTACCGCCAACGAGCTGGACGCCCGAACGCTCGGCGACATCCTTCACCCACGCGCGGGTTGCCGCCGCGTCGTAGTCGGTCACGTCGTAGGCATTGCCAACGCCGACAACATTGGCGGAGCGCGCCAGCGGAACGGCATCCACGCGACGGGCGGTGCCGTTCTCGATGGCCGCCCGGGCTGCTGCGACGGTCGCGGCGCGGGTTTGTGCGGTCGCAGTCTGCTGCGCGCGAATCTCGTTGATGCTATTCGTCAACTCGGCCATGCGGGCAGCGTCCTCATCGGTCGGCTCGGCGTCATCGGCAGAATACTTGTCGATGAGTGCCTGGAGCTCTTTCAGCAGGTCTTCAAGGTTCATTTTTGTTTCCCTTCTAATTGGTGGCGATTGCCATTACTGCACGCGCCTTTACGAGCGCGTTCTTGCGGCGCACGTGCTCCCCGTGCGACTCCTCAATCACTCCGTTGAGAAGGTTTCTTGCACTTATTTCGGTGTTCGGGTCAGCAGGAAGGCTGACTGCGGACACGTCATAAATCTTCTTGACGCGCGTGATTGTCGTGGTGTGCGTGTCTCGGTCATACTCGGACGCGCCGATAGTGAACGCCCACGACATGCGCGTAACAAGGCCGTTGTCGATTTCCTCGAATCGGTTTCGGGCGGCTTCTGATTTCGAGAGGTCGGCGGCCATGAAAAGCCCGTGCTCGTCAGGCTCGACGATGAGCGTGCCGTTCGACTGGCGCGCCAAAACGTCGCCCACATGGTCGAACTGCATGATGATGTCGCTCATGTCGGTATCGACGAATGCGTCTGGGCTGATGACCTCGCGGTACTCGGTGCCGTCCCAAGGGTCTTGCCAAAGGACGTATGGATCATTGAACGTCGAAGCGTATCCCTCGACGTAGTAGTCAGATTCGATGCGCTTCTCGCGCTTGCCGCCATCGGGCAGGCTTCGCAGCACCATCGACATTGTTCTGTATTGACGCTCATTCGGCTTGGCTGGCATCGTCGTCACCGTCCTTCTTCTTACCGTCGATTGCCGCGACGTTTGCGTTTACCTCAGCCGCCTTGGCGGCTTGCTCGGATGTGTGCTCGCTTATCAAGTCAAGGTCAATGTACTCGCCGCGGATTACGTGGCGGTCGCCGCCCTCGTAATGCGGAAGCTGGAACACGTCAGCGCCCTGATTGCCCGTCATGATTCCTCGGTCGTAGAGCGATGTGACGACGTTGAGCTTTGTTTGATTACTAGCGAACTCAAGGCGGTTCGCGCTGAACATGATGCTGTTGCCGTACGCGATCTCGTTCGGCGTGAAGGTCATGCACGTGAGCACGTATCCGAGCTGCACCGCGAAAACCTCTGTGCGCCCCTCATAGAACGAGTTGTATGTTTCCTCGTCGGCCTTGTTCATAACAATGTCTTCGCACGAGCCGAAGAACCGATATGCAGCCTTCTCGATGCGTTCCATCTGGGCGGCGTCCACCGTGTAGCTCTGCGGCGTTATCTGCTTGACGTCGTTGTATTTGTTGTCATAGACAGCTATACCGCCGGCGTTCGCCGAACCGAGCTGCTTGTTGAATTCCTTTCGGGCCTTCTCCAAGTCTTCGGGATTGCGGTTCTGCGACATCTTGCCTATGAAGCGAATGGCCGCACCCTGCTCGATGGCCGTCTTCTCAGCTTCGTTCTGCGCGTGCATCAGCTCTAGCGTCGGATTGAGCACGTTCGTCCCGTCGCCGAACAAATCGCTTCTGAATTGGTGACGCGTCAACACGCCGACGCGCGACCATTCGAGCATGGTGGCGTCGCCGCCAGGGAAAGACAGCTTGAGCCACAGCGTTCCGCCGACGTCGTAGGCTTCGCACTGCCCCGGAAGGACAGGATAGTAGCCCGTGATGGCCTCGGCGTTCCCGTCGAGGATGGGAACGATAAGGCACGTGTCGCACACGTCCAGCATCGTCGAGATGCGGTGCAGGAACTGCGGCGTTGTCATCCACGGGTTCGGCTGCCATTCGAGCGAGCGCGTTGCCAACCGCTGCGCGGTTCCCGAAACCTCGGGTTTCAATTTGCTCGCGTGGTCGGCGTTTCGCTCGATGATGCTTCGCGTCAGCTCCGCTTCATAGATGCCGCCACTCCACGTTGTAAAGCGCGGCGCGTACGCCGTGAACGTCTGAAAGTAACCGTCCACGGCCTGCATGATCGGCTTGTGGAATACGGCATCGAACATTGAGCGGAACATCGACGTTCGTTTAGCCACGTTTAACCTCCAATCATGCTTCTAAAATCGTCCATCATGTCTTTTAAGACCACGAATGCATCGCATTCCGCCGCCCAGGCGTCGATGCGGTTGCGCGGGTCTTGGTTCTTTTTGTCGGGCGCGATGTTTCCGTTCGCGTCGCTGCGCACCGCAACGTTCGAGCGGCACCACTCGGCTATCGGGTTGCTGTTGTCAACTACGCGGTTCTCCTTGTACAGGGCGCGTAGCTCCTTCATCGGCATCGAGAGCGTTTGAGCGCCTTGGATGACCTTCTTGAAGTTGTCGGCTCCGAAATAACCTTCGTAGGCTTCCACCGTCGGCACGTCGCGCATGTGCCACGGGTCGTAGCCGCACGCGACGGCATAGATGCCGCATTTCTCGCGCACCTCGTCCACCCAATCGAGCACGAGCCGCTTGTCGATGATTGGCGTCGGAGACGTTCGCAGAAGCCCGCGCGCGATCCACGCGTCGTAAGGCACGCCGTCGCGACCGCCGCGCCGTCCTTCCGTTTCCGCCTGCTCCAAGGCGCGAAGCGGAATCCACGCCATGTGCATCGCATATATGCGCTCGTCGTTCGGGCGCATCATCAGCAAGCATGCGGCGGTGAGGTCGGTGGTGTCTGACGCGTCAACGCCGAGCACCGCATAAGAAAAAGACCCGTCGGACGGGTCGAAAGTGTCATCGTTATGAATCTCAGCCCACGTAAGCCACGCTTGGCTTTGGTTTTCGATGAGGTTGAAATCCTTGACCAGAAGTGTCGGCAGAAATGTCGGGTCGTCTTTAGCCTTTGAGACGTTTTGGCGCAAGCCCTCAAGGCTTTTGATGGTACCAAGGCCAGGGTTCGCCTTAATCCACGCCGATTCCTCTTGCCACTCATCGCGCTCATCAAGCTCGAAGATGAACGCTATGAAGCGTTCAGCCTTCTCGCCTGTCGCCTTACCGTCAAGCCATTTGGTGGCGTATTCGTATTGGGCGTCGAAGATGCCGTTCCGAACGAAACCGTTGGTCGTGATTTCCAGAACCAGCGGTTGGCGGCGGGCGGACGTGCCCTGAATGGTTAGGTCGTACAGATCACGGTTCTTCATTGCCGCGAGCTCGTCGACGATGGCACCTGAGATGTCAAGGCCGTCGAGGTGGTTCGTGTTGGCGGAAAGCGCCTTGATTGAACCCATGTTGAGGTCGCAGTAGAGGTCACTCACGCGCTTGCGAACGTGCCGCCCAAGAGCGGGCGACGTGAGAACCATGCGCCAGGCGTTGTTGAAGCCCTTCGCCGCCTGGTCGTGAGCCGTGGCGACGTTGTAGACCTCGGGCGCACCCTCATCGTCGTTGATAAGCAAGTCAAGCTCTATGGCGGAAGCAAGCGCGGTCTTGCCGTTCTTGCGCCCCATAATCCAGAGCACTTCGCGATACTGCCGTTTTCCCTCAACGTCCACGAAGCCGAAAACGACGGATAGGATGGCTCGCTGAAAAAGCTCAAGCTCGAACGGCTGGCCGAGCTTGCCAGATGGAAGTCGGCAGAAGCGCTCGATGAAGCTCACGTGTTTCTGCGCGTATTCCTCGCGATAGTGGTATGGATACAGCGGGTCGTCGTTGTCCAAGTCTCGAAGAACGATGGCCGCGACCTGCTGCATCTTCGCGCACGCGGTTATCGTGCCGTCGAGGACGCCGCCGAAGTACTCGCGTATCGCCTTTTCGCACGAGCCAGCGGCCTTCTTCCTAGCCACCGAACCTCGTCTCGTTCAGGTAGTCCATGAGCGCATCGGCTGAAGTGCTGCCGCTCGGCATCATATCGGTGATCTGCTTGATACCGCGCGAGAACGTTGTGAACAGCTTGTTGTACGCGGAAAAGCCTGGATGCTCGCGCAAACCCGATTGACCGCCGCCGTTGTCGTACTCGGTGAAGATGCTTTCGCCCATCAGCTCCACGCGAGCTTGGTCGAGTTTCACTTTCAGAAACGCGATGTTCGACATGAGCGGCATGATGGCTGTGCGCTTGTCGTCTGGAATGACGTCCTTGGTCAAGCGCTGCAAGCGTTTCAACTCGTTTTGATAGAGCGATTGCACCGATTGCCCGTTCCGCTTCGGGGGACTCTTCGCGACTTTCGGCGAAATCTCGGTACTTTCGCATACTTTTCGCTTTGCCACAAGACCACCCCCGTTCTGAAAACCTCTGCGCGCATAAATCTATCTCCCGGCGTTGGTGCCCTAGGCTGGTAGCCTTGGTTCTCGAACGGGGGGATGCTGCGTCGCTCTGACCTGCTGTTTTGTTGTCTCTGTTTTGTGAGCTGCGAATTGTGCTCAGTCTGTGTGTTCACCGTCCAACGAAACCAAGTTGCCGTCCTCGTCGAACGCCAAGCCTTGCCTTGTGCTGCCTTGCCTTACCCAGCCGTGCACCTTCTTGTGGCACAGGTCGCACAGGCTCACTAGGTTGTCGAGGTTTGTGTTGATGTTCGGATCGTTGACGTTCGCTGGAGTCAGCTCCACGATGTGATGAACCATGACCGCTGGTGTCTCTACTCCTTGAGCCAAGCAATGCTGGCAAAGGTAGCAATCGCGTTGCAATGCCTGCTCGCGAGCCTGTTCCCAGTCGGTCGAGTGATAGAAGCGGTATGAGAAGCCCTTAGCCATCGCCGTCCCTTCCCAACAAAAAAGGGACGCGAGCCGAAGCCCGTGTCCCTTTCGTTTACCTAATCCACCGTAGCGAACTTTAGCATAAAGCGGGAAGTGAAGGGAAGTACTGTTTTTAGTTTTCCTTTAGCCACGCCACGCCAACGGCATCGATATACCTGAACGCGGCATTGCACAATTCGCGGCACCACTTGGGCGAACACTGCATAACAACAGCAACGTCAGCCCATGGCATCGCCTGGCAGTAGCCCATACATACCGCATCGGCGTAGCGGTTGCCCTTGAGTTTTGCCAAGCCGCCGTGATTGTCGTTGCCATACAGCACGGCGCAGGCTTCATCAACGGCGGCATTGCTTTCAACGATGCGCAGCTTCAAGCGTTGCTCAAAGTCGATGCGCCCGTTGATCGCATCCATAGGGTCACACGAACCGCCACCACCGCCAGCCGTGTACCTCTGAGCCTTTGCCCCTTCACGAGCCTTGAGACGTGCAAGCATTTCTCTTGACTTCTCAAGGCTCGCCACCTCGTCGCGTATGCCCTCAAAGTATTCCTTGGCATCCACGACACATCATCTACTCAATACCGGTAGAGCCGAAGCCGTCTTCGCCACGCTCGGTGCCGCTCAGCTTTTCGACCTTCACCAGGTCGCACGGCACAAACGGCACAACGACCATCTGGCATACCCGCGAACCCTTCGGCAGATACACCGTGTCGCAGCTGAGGTTCACGAGAGGTGCGCACACCTCGCCGCGAAAGCCGCTGTCGATGACCCCGACGCTGTGGCTGAGCGTGACGCCGTAAAAGCTCGAAAGACCAGAGCGAGGGAACAGCAGCCCAACGCACCCACTCGGAATCTCGAAAGCGCATCCGAGCCCGACGATTGCGCGGGCGTTCGGCTCAAGCCTGCAATCCTCGGTGATGCACAAGTCGAAGCCCGCATCTCCATCGTGTGCGTAACGCGGCAGCTCGGCGGCGTCGAGCAGCTTCACGTTCAGTTTTCGTCCTTGCATACCTGCTCCTTAAAACGGAATGTCTTCGCCGTAAACGTCAGGCACGTATGCCTGCTGCTGAGCCTGCGGCTGTTGCGGCTGCCTGTAGTTGGTCATGCCGATGATGTTGTCAACGATGACCTCTAGCTTGCGGCGGCGCTGACCGTCGGCTTCCCACGTGCTCATGCGCAGGTGTCCTACGACGGCAAGCTTTGCGCCTTTTTGCAGGTAGCCATTAGCTTGCAGCGATTCGCCGCGCTTGCCAAATATCGTGCAATCGACCCAGCTGGTCTCGTCCGCATAGCTGCCGTCTTGCTGCTTGCGCCTATGGTTGACAGCCAGAGAGAACGACGTGATCGCCATGCCGCCAGCCGTGTACCTCACCTCGGCGTCGTTGCCAAGATTTCCGCTCAGCGTGCAGGTGTTCAAACTCTCCGCGCTCATTCGGCACCACCAGCTACCAGGGCAAGCGCCATTATTACAAACACCGCAACAGCGGTAGCGATTGCAGGAAACACCAGCGAGAACGCACCGCCAGTGAAGAGCAACACGAGCGCTTCCACTACGCAAAACGTTAGGAACAACAGACCGACAATGAGCAGGCAGGCTGCTATTGTAATGAGCAGAACGACGCTCTTAACCGCAACACGGTAATCATCTCGCTTGCGCATGCCTACCACCTCACCAGGGTAGACAGCAGGTTTGCCCGCTGGTTCTTGCCCAAGCCCTTCACCTTGCGACCGCTTGCTATGTGCAGCTTCTTCATGAGCGCATCGGCACGGGTCTCGGCGTATCCGGGCAAAGCCGTAATCATCTGCTTGACGCGCATGCCCGCAGCAGCTTGATCGCCTTCATCCACAAGCTCAAAGAACTTCTCAAGCGGCAAAGCGCCCTTCTTCAACTGCTCGCGATATTCAGCTCGCTGATGCCTTATCTGCATTCCCTTAGCAAGGTTCTCTTGCCTTTGTTCTTTGGTCAAAATCGGTACCATTTTCGCTATCTCCTGATTCTTACTTGAAATACGTCGGTTGTCGTTTTCAAAACCGCTGGTTTTACGGTCTGACCTTTCTTTTTGTTGCCGTTGGCAAAACTGGCACGACTATGCCGTTGGCACACCATTGGCACCGTCTCCCTTAAGCTCATCGGTAAACTTGTCGAACACCTCTGCCGCCCTCTGGTCGCGCCCCGGCATGGCGTGCGCGTAAAGCCTAAGCGTGGTCGATTCATTAGCGTGGCCGAAGCGCTCGGCGATGTCCTTAAGGTTCGCCCCGTTCGCCAGAAGCCACGTGGCATGCGTGTGCCGCAGGCTGTGAAACGTGCATCCGCTTGGAAGCCCTAGACGGTTGCGCAAGCGGGTAAAAGCTTTCGAAACCGTTGTGGGGCACATGAACGAACCGTTAAAGCTCACCAGCGGCGAGTTCGGCGTGAAGGCTTCGGAAAACGCGTCCTGCAACGCGATGAAGCCAAAAACCGTCTCGAACTCCCGTGCCGTCATGGAAACGTTTCGGCTCTTTCGGCCTTTAGTAACATCCACGCGATCAAGCCCGCCGCCGTCAAGTTCGACAATCTTGCCGCATACATGGAGGTACCCAAGCCGCCTAAAAACATCTCGGCGACGCATCGCGCACACCTCGCCGACGCGCATGCCCGTATGCAGTGCAAGCCACGCGGCGAACGCGTAGGCCGCTTCGCGCATAGTCCTCTCATTCAGTTCATCTGGATGCAGAGAAGCCGTAATGGCCTCGTCAAGCCCTGGATAGTCCCATTCGTCAAGCGCCACGGCTTCGTGCTTTTCCTCGGCAGGCGGCTCCACGTAAAACAGCGGGTTCATCTCGCACACGCCGCTTTTGACCCAATGGTTGTATGCGCCGCGTAAGAAGAAATGCACGCTTCGGACGGTGTTGCGCGACAAGCCTTGTCCGCGCTTCTCCTTCGGAAGCAGCAAGCGCGTTTCGAAGTCGCTCAAATCCATTACCGACAACTTGCAGGCAGATTTGCCTTTGAGGTACTTGCCCACATACGAGCGCGCGAACAGGTTCCACCGCTTTACCGTGTAAGGGCTGATGCCTTTCACCTTGCGCTCGGCGATATACGTCTTGAGCAAGTCGGTTATGATGGCGCTCTTTACCTTGCCGCCAGCGGAAAGCTGCGAAATCCAATGGTTCGCCAACTCTTGAGCCTGCGCCCTCGTTGCCGCTTCGGGGAACTGCCGATATGGGCGAATCTTCGTACCGTCAGGTGCGGTGCCGAGATACGGGCGCGCATACCAAACGCCTTTCGCGTCTTGCTTTACCTCAACGCTCATGACGGTTCAGCAATTCGTTGATTTTGCCGTCAATGTCACCAGGAAGCTCGGAAAGCTCACGCATGCAATCGTCGCAGAAATCAAATTTGAGAATTTTACCGAATCGCGACAAATGGATTTTGGTTAAGCGGTCGGCTTCTTTGCCGCATGCATCGCAACAGCCGGAAATCTTATTCATCGTCCTGCTCCTTTTCAGCTGCCTTCTTGGCCTTGCGCATGTTGAATTTCGCCGCCAAGATGAACCAGACGCAGGCGGCCATCAGGCAGCAGAAGAAGGCAAGGAACCCGAATCCAGCCCCGAAGATGAAACCGACGGCGATGCTGAAAACAAGCATCGCGAACGGGATAACCACCAATACGCAACCAAGCAGCGTCATCGACGCTACTTCAAACTCTTCCTTGGTCTTAAGCTCTTTCATTTCGTCCCTCCAAATTCCGGTGAATAACTTCGACGGCATCGACTACGCCGTCGAACCAGCGAATCAAATCGTCATAATCGACTTTCGAGCTTTCGCGCCCGCGCTTTTCGCATGTCGTGATGCGCTTGCTGATGTCCTGAGAGACAACGCAAAGGTTGTCTAAAACCTTTCGGTCGTGCCTAATCGTCATCGTCGCTCACCCACTCTTCGTAATGGTTTTCGTGCATGAACTCGTCGAAATCAGCTTCAAGGCTCTCGCTTTCGCAGCCTTGCCATCCCCAGAACTCGCTTATGTACGGCTGGCAATCGCGGCATGAGTAACGCTTCCAAAAATCGCCCATCCAAAGGCCGCTTTCCTTGATGATGTGCGGCGTGCCCTTTGGAATCGCCTTGCCGCAATACGCGCACACGTGCGGCTTGCGCGTTTTTTTAATCACCTTCGGCGCGTTGTAAAAGCTGCTCCCGCTCATGACCGATCACATCCCAAAGCGTCAAGCATGTTGTCGATGCACTCGCGAGCTTTTTTCAAGTCCTCAACGCCGTTCTTATCTTTCCAGCGCCAGAGGTACTTGAACGCGCATGCCTGCATATGGGACACGTACGCTTCTGTTCCAAGCATCGACTCCATCGCCGCCTTGCAATCGATGCCGGTATGCCCTGCGTAGTGAGATGGCTTCGTAACGGGATCGAAAGCAGAATCAGTGTTTGCTTCCGTTGGGTAAGTGCAATCCACAAAACCATCCTCGTCGGTCAGATCGCCGACGCGTTTGACGTATGAAGTCATTCCTTGCCGCCTTTCTTACAGTTGCGCCAGACGCGCAGGCAGTTAACCAGCGTCGGATTCGCCTTGATTGCGAACTCGAAGTTGACGGCATCGGCATCTATGGTTACCGCTTCGGCTCTGATGCCCATATCGCCAAAGAAAGCATGAACGTCGTCAATAAGGACTGGAACCATTCCGTCGGAATCTCGCTTTACCTCAATTGAGGCAAAGCGTCCCCCTCTATAGATTCCACGACCAACGACAATTGGGTCGGGTGCTTCAATTCCGCATTGGCTCATATAGCGCCGAAGCCACGTGGCATGTATTACGTCCTTTACGGCAATCGGAACGCCGCTTTGAGCGGAAAGCTCAAGCAGCCGTGTCGTTTTCCCCGATCCGCGAGTGCCGACGATGCAAATCATTCCTTGCCATCCCTTCTGTTCCAGTTCCTAATCGCTTCCGCTTTCGTCTTTCCGATTTCGCCCTGTGCATCGCACTCTTTGCATGCGCAAATCCACCCAAAACCAGATTCGAAGTGATAGGTGCTTCCGCTGTACGCCCATGCTTTGCCGCCGCAGAATGGGCAAGGCTTGATCTTCATTCATCCACCTCCAACAGCTCTCGATAATGGCCGCCGAAGCTGTTGTCGAGCCAATCGTTGACCCAGCGATAAAACGCGACGAGAAACGGCATCGAGTTCTTATCGTCAGCCCATCCGCAAAAGCCGATGAACCCATCGGAGTTGAACGAGATCGCTTCGCGACCGGTGAAGTACGAACCGTCGCAGAACAAGAAGGCCGATTCGATGCCGCCAGTGCGAGAGTTCATCGCGACCGTCGGGCTGAACTTGACGCGATGCGAGATGTGCATTGCGGAAAAGGCGGCATATTTGCACTCCTGGTTGTATCGAGCGAGCTCGATGCCGATGAACCCTTCCAGCGCTTCGATATCGTGTTGCGTGAGGTCGGAATATGCGAATCGCTCGGCGAACATCTTGCGCAGAACGTCGCGCGACAGCTCCATGTCGAACTTGTAATCGCGTGGTACGGGGTTCGGGTCCACCTCGATCACAATTTTCTGCACCTTGCGGCTATCCGATGCGGTCATTGCCTTCTCCTTTCTTCAGCTCGCGGCACTTCCAGCAGCGCTTGTCTCCCGTCGGCTTGTCGATTTCGATGAACCAATCAAGCGGACGTTCCGTGCCGCAGAACGGGCACCGCCGCGTTTTAACCTTGTTGGCATAGCTTCGCCAAGACATGTGAATCACCGTCCTTTGTTGAAAACTCTTCGATTGTTGAAAACTGGTGGAAAGCGTGTTGAAAACTATGATTCGAGTTACTGAAAAGCTCGAAAATCCGACGCGAAAACGAACGTCCGTAAAGAAAGAAGCAAAGAAAGTAAGACTTACTTGTCACATAACGCCACAAGCACGTTTGCGTGTTTTGGGTTTGGGTTGGGTTGGGACCCAACCCAAAACACGCCCTGTATTGTTATGTATTGTATTGTTAGGGTTTAGCCAATCGCAAACCGATGGTTTACCGCTGGTTTCTTCCATGAACATCCGTTTTACCGCCTTTGACCTGCTATTTCATCGGCTCTGACTTGTTCTTGCGAGGTCTCCCACCTTTGGCTCCGTTCGCCCTTTGCATGCCGAAATACAGAGCGTTTTTCTGCATCCTCGCGCTTTCGATGCGCCCTTTTCCGTCGCGCGTCAGCAAGCCGATCTCAAGAAGACAGCTGATGAAGTCCTTGCAATCGTCGACGCTTGAAATCTCGTCGAACGCGCCAGCCTTGCGCATGCCAATCTGTTCGGCGAGTATCAGCCAGTCCTCGTCCGTCTCCACGGGCAAAGAGTGCGTCGTGGTGTTCGCCAGAATCTCGCACAGCCGCCAGAATGCGCCATACCCAGCGTTTCCATAGCGGAACAGCAATCGTTGGCACTTCTGGTCTTGCGCGGCGTTTGAGTCGTGCTGGAACCACGCCATAGGGTCTTGCGCCTTGTCGTGAACCTCCTTGGCAACCATCATTCGTCTTCACCTCCTTCATCCATCACAAGCCCCTTGCTCATGCCGCGAAGATGCCAGCCCTCCCATACGCAGTGGCCGCACTCTCGACAGTTAGTCCAAATCAAGACCCCGCGAAACATGCACTTGCTTTTCGGCTTGTTGCCCGTGGCGTCGAAAACGCCGTTCTCGTACTCGCATGTGCCAGGCTCAGGCATGGGCGGCTCTTCGAACAAGCTCAGCTGGTCACAACTGCTCGACATACTTCTGGCTCGCGGTTCGGATGATTGTCATCAGGTGGTCTTCTGGGTCTCCCGCCTTCAAGCGGCCATCGACCAGCACAGACGCGTACGCGAGCGTTGAGCAGATGATTTCGCTCACAAACGCGGCATCGAAGTCGATGCGTTCGCCGGTGACGCTGTTGCCGATGTGGCAATCCTCGATGCAGTGAGCAACTTCGGAAACTTCGCGAAGCTGCTTGACGATGCTCTTGCGCAGCATGTCAGCCCTCTTTCTTCGTGTCGTAGATAGACTTGCGTGTCTCGATGTTCAGATCGGGGTGTCTCTCCAAGAGCCAACGGCTCAGAAGCGGCGTATCCGTGTTGTTGATGGCATAGGCGTGTTCTTGTCCGTTTCCATCCATGAACGGAACGCCCGTAATCTGATGCGAACCATCGTAGCGCTGTTTTTCGATGAGGTACTTGGTCGATACGCGCATGCCGCGCTGATGGATAGCCAAGGCCGTGAGCTCGATGCTTCGAAGCGTCTTGGGGTTCAGTTCGCACCATTTGGCGAACAGCTCTGCGCGGTCTTGAATCTTGAGCGGAAGCGGGTAGACCGCCATTCGCTCTTGCCGCATCACACTTTCGAGCGGCTGGGTGAAATCGTCGGTGTTCATCGCACGTCACGCCCGATCAAATGCAAGATGAACCAGACCTCAGCGACGAGCAGGACAAGCGGAAGCCACCAGCAGCCAAAGGAATCGCAAAACCAGATGAGCCATTCAGCCGCCGCCATGGGGACGATTCCGCACAGGCACAACGCCGCGAAAATGTAGACAAACCAACGGATAACCAACGGTTTTCCTGCTAGAATCTCATCGTCATTGCTCTGGAAGTTTTGACGATAGCCCGTGCGCGTTTGCCGACGTGCGCGGGCACCTTCTCTCTGCAGGCTTGCGCGGCTTCTCTGACCCTCGTAAAGAACCGACGCTGATACGCACTCGACGCGCTGCGGCGGTTTTGCTTGTCTAAAACCACTACGCAAACCAGCGGTTTCTTGCTTGGTTTCATACATTTGAAACCCCTCCTTTCTTAATGCTTGCGAACGGTGAAAGTAGTGTGCTTGAGCGCGTATTCGACGCCGAGACCAACGCCGACGGCAACAGCCGAAGCGAAGAAGCCCCACAGGCCGACTACCTGAAACAGCTCGTCAAGCCACTCCATTACGCGACCTCTTCCCAACCCATAAGCTCGTTGGGGCTGATGTGCGCCACTCGGCAGATAGACATGATCTTGTCAGCGCCGGGAATGTAGCCCTCGCCGCTCTCGTACTTCACGACGGAATCTTTGGAGATTCCAGCGCGTCGGGCGAACTCATCCTGCGAGATATCGAGCTTCGCGCGGGCTGCTCGCAGATTTGCCGCGAACACCTCCTTGTTGAAACCCATTGCGTTTCCTCCTTTCTGCATTGAGCCAGTCTTTGGCTACTTGCTTGTCAAGTAGCCAACCCGTATATTCCTTGGGTTTGCCCAAGGAATATTAGCCAGCTGCTAATCTCCTTAGCAACTGGCTACGCACTATAGCTATGCAAAATAGCGGTGTCAAGCGAAAACTAATAATTTCGTTGTGTATTGGCTAATTTCGTTGTACCATGCACTTACATAAGAAGAGAAGGAGACTAGCAGTGAACATTCGCCTTATGAAGTTGCGGAAAGCCGCTGGTTACTCGAACAGAGACGAGTTTGCGGAAAAGATAGGTGTCAATAAGTACACCTACCGATCATGGGAATCTGGTGCGGCAATGATGAACGCCGAACAACTGTGGACATGCGCGAAAGCTCTCGGATGCTCCCCAAACGACATTCTCGGATGGAACGACGAAATGGGCGATTTCGACGCCGATGATGCGCTTACAGTTGACGAACGCGAGATTGTTGACAACTACCGCGACAGCTCGCCGCAATGGCAGAAGAACATAGCGATGACCGCCAAGGCGGCGGCAAGTGAATCAAAGAGGGATTAAAAAGAAAAAGCCCTGAGCGACCGACCAAAGCAGCACAGGGCACCTAACAAAAGGCAAGGTGATAATACCATGGCAAAGGGTAACCGTGCGGCCATTTACGCACGTTTTAGCTCGCACAATCAGCGAGACGAAAGCATTGAAATTCAGGTTGATAAGTCGCGCGAGTTCTGCGACGAAAGCGGCCTTACCGTTGTGCGCGTCTATAGCGATTACGCCAAAACAGGCAAGAACACGAACCGCGCTGAATTTCAGGCAATGCTAAAAGATGCCCAAAAGGGACTTTTCGATTACGTGGTGATATACAAGGTCACGCGCATCATGCGCAACAGAGACGAAATGGCTCTTGCTCGTATCATGCTTCGTAAGGTAGGCGTTGAAATCCTCTACGCCGGTGAAACGCTCGGCGAGGGCTCAACTAAAGTTCTGCACCTCGGCATGCTTGAAGTGCTTGCCGAGTATGAAAGCGCCGTCGATAGTGAGCGCATACGCGACGGCATACAGAAGAACGCGCAACGCGGCATGGCGAGCGGTCAGCGCCTGTACGGTTGGGACGTTGAAAACGATCGCTTCGTCGTAAACGAGCGCGAAGCCGCCGTTATGCACAAGATGAAAAACATGCTGTTCTCAGGCTCAACCATTGCCGACATCCAGAGGGCAATAAAAACCGAGCGGACAAGGCGCGGCAAGGCGTTCTCGCAAAGCACGATTAAAAGGCTGCTCTCGCGCGAGCAAAATTGCGGCGTGTACAAATACGCTGGCGTGCGCACGACGAACGGCATGCCTGCACTGTGGTCACGCCAGGAACAAGACGAGATTACAAGCATCCTCAACGGACGCGGCCACAAGCACCGCGTTGTTGACGGAGAGCAGCCCTATGCGCTCAGCGGCAAGATGTATTGTCGGGAGTGCGGCAGATGGTTTGTCGGAACCTCTGGAACTGGAAAGAGTGGCAAAACGTATTACTACTACCGCTGTCCGAAGTGTCGCAGGACGTTCCGTCGCGACCTCATAGAGGATGCAGTTTCCGACACCATACTCGAATCGATACATGACCCAAAGGTGCGCGAACGCATCATCGCAACGCTTGAGATGATGATCGCTGAAACCGCCGAGGATGGCGCGCCAAAGGAAAGCGAGCGCATCACGGCAGAGATAAGGTGCATAGACGCGGCGTTTGAGCGCATATGGCACGCCATAGAGGACGGCATAGCGCCCCCAGGCGGCAAGGATAGGGTTGAGGAATTGAAAGCCCGTCAAGCGGCTCTGAAAGAGGAATTGGAGAAGGCACTTGAAGCGGAAAGCGCCGAAGACTTGAGCCTTGATGACTATCTTGCATGGCTCGACACGCTAGGCGCAGAATCTGACCCGTTCGAAATCATCGACACGTTCATACGCTTCATACAAATCGACGGCGATGAAGTACAGCTGTTCTTTAGCTTCGACAATTGGGACGATGACTTTATGCCAACAAAAAAAGACGAACCCCTGATAAACAAGGGTTCGTCTAACTCTCATGTGGTGGAGACGAGGGGGATCGAACCCCTGACCTCTTGACTGCCAGTCAAGCGCTCTCCCAGCTGAGCTACGCCCCCGTGCGAAGAAGTACTATACGGGAACTCCCCCGGCGATGCAAGGACAATTTTGGAAAATTTCGCAGTCGCGGCGCGGGCCGCCATCCGCCCAACGGCCGTCCTGCCGGCGCCAGGCCCGTTACCGGGGCCGATCGCGCTCCCGCCGACCCGGCGATTTCAAAACCATGCCGGTTTACGGGGCCGGGCCGGGAACCCCCCGAGCATGCCGTCATCGGTAAAATCAAAACCGCAGTTAGACGGCTTGCGCATTCCGTGAAATGCAGGGCATGGACGGCCGGTCCGGGTCCAGCCCCGTAATCCGACATAGTTTTGAAATGACATTAATTCACTAACAGGCAAACTAGGTAGTTCTAGCGCCTTGTCGCCGGCTAATTCCGATTTCCAACCAGTTGCACAAAACATTTGCTCGCAGTCGCGTCTCGGCGGATTTCATTGCTTCAGTTTTGGCTTTATAGCGAATCCCTAAACGGTCGCAGACACTTCTGACTATGGTGTCTAGCTGCTTTGAATCGTTGAGCATATCGTGAGTCACCAGGAATACATCGAAACCCATGCTCTGGAGCGCAGTCATGCGCTCCGCATCGTGATCAAGTACCGCGCCTGAGCCATGGATGACTTCACCTAGGATCTCGATAATTACTGCCTTCATTAGGATTGGGTTTACGATCACGATGTCGCCGTAGCAGACCTTTTGGCCTGCGATGCTTTGGGCCGCCATGGATAGAGGGGTTAAATCGTTGAGGTACACGTATCTGAATCCTGCACCACCTAGACGTCGAGAACGACTTAGAAGCAGGACCCCAGCGACCTCGAGCGGAGACGCAGCAATGCCGATAACCTGCTGAGCGGCATCATAAAACTGCTTTCCCCACATTTGACTTTTGACCTTGTCGGCGAAACGATGCAGGTCGCTCAGTTCGATGAGCGGCTTTCTCATCCAAAGAGAAGTACCTTTGAGTTTCGTAACCTCTCTTCCATCTTCACGCTTGCTCGTTTGGCTATCATTTTCTGGGTCCTTAACGGTTGCGCGGGCATAAACACGTTTCCAAGGAACCTCGTCTTCGCCCTCTCCAAGTTCGAACAAATTTTGCGTGCTGGAATTGCGATTCTCCTCTACCGCCATTTTTAGCTGCATTTCGGCAGCGGGAGCCGGCTCGAAAACAGAAAACCAACCGCAAAGTTCGTACATAGCCAGTACGAGATCTATTTGGGACACAAAGCGTGTCATAGTAAATAACGTGTTAAGCTGATTGGTGACACTAAAGCCTAAATTAGTGTCGATTGTTGTGCCGGCATCCGATGCTCCTTCCCAGCGAATAGTAGAGCGCAATCCCGAGTGGTGATTACAACCTGGCGAAGCAACAGCGATAATCGGGGTCTTGAGGACGTCGGTTACGAAAGGGGCTTGGGATAGAGCTCGCCAGCCGTCTTCGGAGTTGGGCAGGCGCGGGTAGAGGTCGCGCACCTGCGGTGGGCAGCGCCAGTAGCGAAATGCGGTGTTTGCGCAGACGATTTCGTCCATTTGCGCCTCCCCTGGTATCGGCCGTAGACCGTGCGGTTGTGGTCGTGGACGATTATCTACCGGGGCATCATGCGGGTAAGTACCGGAAGCTGACCAAACGCTGACCAAAAGCTTGACGAGTTCTGCCGAAAAACCGTCGTGTGATAGAAATCCGCTGGAAGGCGCTCTGGGCATGCGGTCCCTGTCTCCACATTTGCGCTCGAATCACATGGGGAGTTCGCTGAAAATACGGATGTGTTTTATATAAAACATGCAATGGCGTCAAAAAAGGGCGCGATAAAAAAGACGCCTTATACGACTTCGAGTCGATTTTGGTGTCGGCCTTGGTATCAAAAAGAAAAAGGCCAGAGGCTTAACACCTCTGACCTGCGCTTTTGATGGTGGGCGATACAAGATTCGAACTTGTGACCCCATCCGTGTGAAGGATATGCTCTACCCCTGAGCCAATCGCCCGTCGCCTTTCGGCAAAAGAGATACTAACATAGCCGTGCGCGGTTTACCAAGAACTTTTTGCCCTCGATTGTAAATTCCTGGGCGTCGGCCGCACCATGGCAAGCGCCGTAACCAGCAAACCCGCAGCTCAACCACCCTTTACCGCTTGATCCACGAGGTCTCGGGGCGGCAGATAAGTCGTGCGTTGTTGTAGGCCATGTCGAGCGTGAGGCAGATGCGTGCGGCGTAGAAACCGTCCTCGCGCTGGATGGTCAGCGCCAGTTCAGGCTTGTCGCCAGTTAGGCACAACGGCAAGAGCAGTTGGATTCGGCCGCCGTAGAACTGCGGCACCGCGAGCGTGTAGTTGGCGGCGGCGCGGCGGGCGGCCTCGACGACAGCTCCCTCAAAGGCGCGGCGCAGCAGCAGTGAGTTGCCCTCCCCCATCAGGCTGGCGGGAATGCGCGTCAGGTTCTCCTCGTCGCCCAGAATGTGGTCGATGTTGGAGCGGATGGGCAGGCGGTAGTCAAAGACCAGCTCGGAGGGGTCCTCGGCAAAGCGCACGCGGCATGGCAGGTACTCAAACGAGACCAGCATGGGGTCGCTCTCCTTAAAGAAGCCCTTCAAAAACCAGCGCTGGCGCGCGTCGGGCTTGGTGTTGGGCTCAAACAGGCCGTAGATGGTCTCGTAGCGGCGCGTGTAGAGGCCGGTGTTGAATAGGCAACGGTCGTCGTCGAACACCAGCGGTAAGTTGGACGGGGCGGTCTGGTCCACGTCACGCTCGGTCAAGAACACCGCGCGGCTAAACGAAAACGACAGGTAGTTTTTGAGGATGCGGTTGCCGGGACCCCAGTCCTCGGGATCGGCGAGGTCGGTCAAGCGTTCGTAGCAGGGCTCGGCGCAAAACGCGAAGTCGTACACATTGCTGCACAGGGCGCTGGGGATCTCCATGTGGTGTCCAATCAATTCATTAACCGGCGTGCGGATGCTTAGATTCTATACGTCCGATGCAATACATGGGAGCACAACACCGTGGCATTAGGAGTCGTACTCCAGAGTGACCGGTTGCCAGACGAGGTCTTCGATGGTGCAGTTTAGCGTATTGGCGAACGCTAATGCCGAGGAGACCGAGGCACGGCGTAGATCGAGTTGATTCTGCTCGTAGAGCTGTATGGCACGGAGTTTGACTCCCGATTGGGCGGCCAGCTGTTTTTGCGTTAGGCCGGACGCCTTTCGTGCTGCCTTGAGGCCCTTTTTGCCTGCCTGGGCTTTGTTCCATTTATCAATGACTATCATGGCGAATTTATCTTTGGAGGCCTCGTGAAGCGGATGGTACGAACCGATAATCCAATCGAGTGGTGCCACTTCAAGAAGATCGCTAAAGTGCAAGTTGCTCATCCATTGCGTATAGGCCAAAACCCATCCCGCCCAGTATTGCGGGGAACGGCCGAATGGATAACTCTTCCTGCATTCGGCGGGTCTTAGTCCCGCACGGGCGATAAATTCGCGCGCAAGCTCATCGCCCGACATGCCGCAGATAACGCGTGGGATACCGCGCTCAAACTGTTTCATCTCAAGAGCGTTTGACAAGATCGCCGTCAGTTCGTTCGGATTCAAGCCTTGATCGCAAAGGGCAAAATCGACCGCCTCACCCAGCGTTCTCATAGCGTCCTCGAGATACACTTCACTGTAGGCGCAGGTCATCTGCAGTCATCCCCTCTCGAATGATGTCGACGATACAGATCTCGCCGGTCTGACACTTTTGATGCTGCAGGCTCTTCGGTGTTTGAATCCTTTCATAATTCTTCTGTTCTTAGAGCTGCGTCGATCAGGTCGGCGACGTTGCAGGTGCGGTCCACGCGAGAGAATGCAGAGGCTATATCGGCGAGCGTAACCATGGCGAGATTTTACCGCCGATTGCATGGGAAGTAATCGCCGCGCGTTAATATAACCTTAATCGAGGGGTCGTATACGGAAGTGCGGGAAAACAGAGATCTGCCGACTAAACCCCGGATTTACGCTTCTGCGACCGACGGTATTGTTGTCAAAAATCGGGTTGTGCTCAGCCGCCCCTATTTTCCCCGAATTTCGGAAAACGGGAGTTTCGACAGCCAGTTGTGGCCTAAGAAACGATGCTATTAACGAGGGAGGCGCCAACAGCGTGACAATTCAGACGTTGTCGTCGGCATGGGTGAGTGGTGTCGACAGTAATTTTGGTAATCAACTTACTGGGCATTTAACAATAGAACGTCAGGAAATCATCGCCGAAGGCTTTGGTCCGACTTTTTGCTGTTCGGCGAGCTCAAAGATAAACGGGGCGTTTTATCTAATAAATTCTGTCAAGAAATTGAGGTCATCAGTAGTAAATTCTTCGACGTTGAACCTTCTAACCGCAGGCAGATGGTTCAACGTGGTAAACACCAAAATCAACCGGGCGTTCGACGGCTACGCGAACGGCTCCGTCTTTTCGTGTCTCTGAGTAGGCAAACTGAATGCCATAATCAAGTTGAACGTAACCCCCAAGTATGGTTGCCTGATCTATGAACATGAGTAGAGCCCATCGGTCCGCACGCTGCCTTAAATAAAAAGCCCCCGTCTCCAGGCCGACGAAATCCGCGAGCTTTATCTTTCCGGAGAAGCCGCTCCCCTCATGCTTTCCCGCATAGGTCTCAGAGTCGTACTAGAACGAAATGTTATACAGTCCGCCGCTCTATATCTTCCTGACTGGCCCGTTTTCCAGCATCTAGCTCAGCACCCCCTTATGGCTTTTCCGATTGTCACCGTTTAAGTAGAAGCAGCAGACACCTTGTTTCAAGTCTGACGCGATGAGCGTTTTGGGCCAGAATGTATGACAATCTAGTTAGAAGAGCTGCCACTCTCCATAAACATCGGATGAGCGGATACAATCCCTTAAAGGAAGGAAAGAGCCAAGTTTTCCCTGCTCAGTTGCAGTATGTACTATGCCAATGACCTGACCCAAGTCATTAAACACTGGCCCGCCACTCATTCCATGCTGAAATGAGCAATTCGTATAACAAAGTGTGCCCTCTTCGCTTGGATCTCCGACCCTGAGCAAATCCCCACTGTGCAATTCAAGGCTGAATCTAGATTCAGAAAAATGGAGGCTTCGGTAGTTTGTGTGACAAGGGGCTAGCCTAGGCAGCAACGCTCTTCGCTCCCTTCACGCCCTTCTTCCTCGCCTTCACCGGGCGACCCGGGAGCTGGGGCTGGCAGTCGCCGCACCTGAGCATGAGGGTAGTGTCGAGAAAGTTGGTGTAAGGGCGTCTCGGTCGAACGATGCGGACCTGC
>ENA-ORTU01000751-ORTU01000751.1-human-gut-metagenome-genome-assembly--contig:-NODE-751-length-37611-cov-18.242118_pt1 | contig 37611 bp, 39 predicted proteins | sample MGYA00241910_ERZ509184 | MGnify/ENA primary metagenome ERZ509184 (study PRJEB26280, sample SAMEA2338847) | human gut metagenome | biome: human gut; feature: human-associated habitat; material: faeces... | reverse complement strand
TTTTACCATATTTTGGTTCTTTTTATTTAGTGTGAACTTTAAAGGTATTATAATCTAATTTTCCTTTTTTTATTGCATTTCTTTATAGAAAATGGTTTTTTCAACTACTCTTTTAATCTCAGTATCATTAAATGGTTTTTTTATCATATCAACAATTGGATATGTAAAAGCTTTATCAATTGTCTCTTTTGTAGAGTCTCCTGAAATAATCGATACTGGCATTTCTTGTAATAAGTTGTTTTCTTTCATATAATTTAAAACTGCAAAACCGTCTACCTGAGGCATATTTAAATCTAAAAGAATGGCTTTAATATTATTGTTTCCTCTATTTGAGGCAATAATTTCTAAAGCTTCTTTTCCATCTTTTGCAATTCCTACTGTATAAGAGTCACTAAAGATTCTACTAACAAAATTTCTAACGATATTAGAATCATCAACTACTAAAATTGTAGGAGATGTATAAGCTTCTCGATTTGCTACTACAGTAGGACCTTCAACTTCTACATTTGCTAACTCAGGGGATAATGCTTCTTTACCTAGATATTGTTTAATAACATGAATTAAGCGATTCACTTCTGCTACTAATTCATCATATGTATCATAAATATAATAAGCATCTCCCGCCTTGCTTTTCATTTCTTGGCTTTCTGCTAACTCTGCTAATTTTGTGAATCCAAAGTATTTTGCATCACTTTTTAAAGAATGCACATAAATACCGTAATTATTCATATCTTTTATATTTTTATACTCTTCTAATTTTGGTAATTTAAATGATGCCCCAAGAATAAACTCTCCTATGGTGTCATTATATGTTTCAATATCTCCAAATAAATCTAAACTTTTATCTACATCAATTCCATTTTCTTTCAAAAAATCTACATTCATCATAATCCTCAATCCTTCTATCTACTTTATTTTAAATAAATTATAACGCAAAAAAATTTTATCTTCAATCCTTAATTTGTTTACATTTACAACAATAATTATTGTCTTTTATTATAGATTACTGGATATGGATTTTGGTATTCTTTCATATATATTTTCTCTACTGTACCAAGATCTGCTTTGGATGCAGCTTTTCTTGCTTCATATAGCATACTTAGTTCCCAGTCTTCTGAGGATGAAAATAATGCTTCGTTATGACATGAGCCTTCACAGAAAGCTATCATAAAATCCAACTTATTGTGTTGCGCTAGATGTATAGCTGTTTCTGTTCCTTCACACGGCATAAATCCTATAATCATATCTGCTTTAGGAAGTTCTTCTTTTGGGGATAATCTTCTTTTTATCAAGGTAAGATTGGGCATATTGGTAGTTGTTGTAATTAATTTATCATCATAAACTGTTACACTCCCCTTTTTTTGACGGGATGCTAGTTTTTTTCCTAATGAGGGAATATTTCCTCCACCTATTTCTACGATATTTTGATTAATGTCAAAGTGTTCATCTAATAAATCTAGAAAACCATTATAAATATTCCTACTTTCTTCTACTAAATTTAATTCATCATAAATTTGTCTTAAAATGTCTGGCACTAAACTACTTCTCATTCCCCAAGCATAATTTCTTAAAATGAATTCTTTTTCACTGTCTGTATAATCATTTTCATGCTCTTTTAAAAACTTTAATATTTGATGGTGTAGCCCTAATACACTTATTTCTTTTTTTATCATATTGATTCCTCTTTACTAATGAAGTTATTATACACTAAATTTTACGAGAGAAAAAGAAAAACATGCTCGTTTATGCATGTTTTGTATCAGTCATTTTATTACTATATTTGTAATTTTTTTCAATCACATGGAACATTGATTCTATTTCTGGAACAAATTGAGTATTTCCTTCTTGTTTATAAATATCTAACATTGCTTTCATCCCATTAAATTCAGTAGCATTATCATATTGATAATCAGGTTCGTTTCGATGGACTTGCCAAATATAGAATGGTACACTCATACTTTTACATAGTAATTCCTTTTTTATTTTTCTGGTCTCAAGGTCTTCTGGAATGTCATAATTCATAGATAGTTGGCTTTGCTTTATTGCACAATATAAATCATTAGCTTCTTTGCTTTGGAAAAAAGGATGATGTGCAGTATCACGTAATTCATCCATTTCTACCACTCCAAAGTAGCAAGACTCTATTTCTGGATGCTTCATTGCTGCATTTTGTAACACTCTTGAATTATCTATTTGTGCATATTCACTTAATAATTCAGCTAAACTAACATTGCAATCCATAATTTCATAGGCATTAGGATCTGTTACTTGTGGATTGTTCTTAATCCATTGATTGATTCTTTCTACATTTTCTGTTAATGCTTGTGTTTCAGTTTCAATTTTTTGTATCTCCATAAATTTCTCTCCTTTTTTATTAGAATATAATACTCTATTTTTTATATTAATCAACTATTTTCTATAGTCAAAATAGAAATCTAATATTCTTACTTGATCTCCTTCTTCTGCACCTAATTCTTCTAGTTTTTGGTCAATTCCCATTTTTGTTAATTTTTTAGCAAATTTATAAGCTGCTTCGTCTGATGAAAACTTTGTCATTTTAAAAATTCTTTCTACTTCCTTACCTTGTATTGCCCAGGTACCATCATCATCTCTAGTAATAGTAAATGGTCCTTCTTTCTTGAATTTATACAATACATGACTTTCTATTTGACTATCTTCATATAATGGACTATTGGGTACTTCATCGACTAAATCAGCTAGACGATCTACTACTCTTTGAAGTCCGGTGTTTGTTGCGGCTGAAACTTCATAAATTTCAATATCTTTTCCTAGTTTTTGTCGAAATTTTTTTAACTCTTCTTTTGCATTTGGTAAATCCATTTTATTAGCTACAATGATTTGTGGTTTTTTTATTAATTTTTCATTAAACGCTTCTAATTCTTTATTAATTAATACATAGTCTTCGTATGGGTCTCTCATTTCGCTAGCGCTCATATCAAGAACGTGAGCTATTACTTTTGTTCTTTCAATATGTTTTAGAAACTTATCTCCTAATCCTTCTCCAAGGCTTGCTCCTTCTATTAATCCTGGAAGGTCAGCCATAACAAAACTTCTTCCATCGCTTGCTTTTACCACTCCTAAATTAGGTGTTAGGGTTGTAAAATGGTAGGCAGCAATTTTAGGTTTTGATCTTGAAACCATAGAAATAATGGTACTTTTACCTACACTTGGAAGTCCTACTAAGCCCACATCAGCTAGCATTTTTACTTCTACTTTTAGGTTCTTCTTTTCTCCTTCTTCTCCATTTTCAGAATAGTCGGGAGCTGTGTTTGTCTGAGTTTTAAATGCGGTATTACCTCTTCCTCCACGTCCTCCTTTAGCAATGATTTCTTGATCATCCTTTTTTGATAAATCTGCTAAAACCAAACCAGTGTCTAAATCTGTTACTACTGTACCTTGCGGAACTTTGATAACAATTGGTTCAGCACCTTTTCCATGTTGGTTTTTTCCTTTCCCATTTTCTCCTTTTTTCCCTTTTATTAACTTTTGATATCTTAAATCTAGAAGAGTATGAAGTCCTTCATCTACTTTGAAAATGATGTCCGATCCATGTCCACCGTTTCCTCCATATGGTCCTCCCATAGGGACAAACTTCTCACGACGGAAAGCTGTACACCCATCTCCACCGTTTCCTGCTTCTACTCTTATTTCGACTTCATCTACGAACATATACTCTCCTCCTTTTCGCTATATTATATCATTAGAAAAAACAAAAGAAAAGAATTTCTTTTCTTTATGCTGCTTTAGCCTGCGTGCTTGTTTTACTCCTATTCGCACTTTTTGATGCTTCTTCTGCAAGAGATGCGGCTGTTATATTCTCAGGTATTGGCGCTTGAGATATTACTGCTGGTAATTGACGTTCTTCCATTTTTGACTGTTGTTGCACACCTTCTTTTGCTGGTTGCTCTTCTTTTACCGTCTGCTGTTTATTTCTCTTACGAAGATTATCTGCTGCCTTTTTACTTATTCCAGCTGCATTGGCTCCTAAAATATGAGTTTTACTTTCCTTCTTTTGCAATTTTTCTAGTAATTTATTCGCCTTACTTAATTTTTTGGCATAACGCTTGCCTCTCCAGTCGTAATAAGCAAATTTTGCCTTATCTATTATGCTTTGTTCAGGGTTTAATGCATTTTTCTTTGCTTCTACTACACTTACTTTATTGTTATAATAATTTACATTTCCTTGTCTTTTTGAATATTTTCCTAATCGATACCTATCCACGGCATGCTTTGGCAGTATCATAGCTTTTTGAACATCGCTTATCAAGTTTTTGGCACCACGTAATCTCTGTATTTTGGCTCTTTCATGATTAATTCTCCTGTTGATTATGGCTCTTGCAATATTTGAATTTACTTCTCGTTTTAAACTTTCTAATTCTGTTATTTTCTTTGAATAATCGCCTTGTTTTTTTGATATAGCTTTTATTCTATCATCTATAAACTCCGCTGCTTTTCCATCAACTTTTGTTTGATTAGTATCTATCCGTCCTTTTAATTCTTGTCGAATTTGTTCTTGTTCTAATCTAAGACGTTCTAATCTCTTATTTGAACTAGTAACTATATTTAGTAGTTTACTATTTTGTGTTTCTAATAATATAATTTCATCAGTAATACGATTTAAAGACTTTTGTAATATTTCTCTATATATAGTTTCTGAATTGTCCAATACAGGCTTTGAATTATTCATTGTTCATCTCATCCTCATGGGCTATTTCTTCTTGAATTGCTTGCTGTACTGCTTCCCATTCTTTTTCATCTGAAATTCCAAGTAACTCAAAAGTATTATTTCCTTTATCATTTAAAATCGATATATATACTCTTTCATTATCTTCATTTATTTTTTCTCCAAGTGTATACATGATGTAGTCTTTTTCTTCGTATCCTACTACATTAAAAATATCTAATACTTCTACTTCCATTTCTTTATGATCTGGTGTTGTTATTGTAATTTTGTTTTCTTCCACATTATCACCTCTATCTTATATATTTAGTTTAACATAAAAGTGATGTTGTGAAAATCATTTAATATTATTTTTTACAGGTTGACGACTATATTGTGTGGATAAATAATGATTTAGCCATAAGGCATTTTCTTTATTTTGACTTGTTGTTGCTGTTTTAAAAAACTCTAAATATGTACCTTCTTTTTCAAACTTAGGATATTCTTGTGGTTTCTCTGTTTCTTCTGGGCTCCATAATATGCCTTTATCTTCTAATGTATTATAAACATTTAGCATGCAGTGAACATAATGACTAAAAAACTCCTCTTTTTCTTCTTGTGGTAATTGGGAATCAATAGCATCTAAAATTACTCCTAAATCCATTACTATTTGATTTTGCATTTTTAGATTACATAATTTTTCATAACTATATTCTAATATAGCTTCATTCATTGAAGCTATTACTTCGCCTTTTTCTTCTTTTGCAGTTGGTATAGCGAATGGACTATTGATATAACCATCTTGTGCCATTCTTTTACCTACTTTTTGATAAATATCTCTAGAATTCATTTTTTCCTCCCCACTTATGATAAAAAAAGAACCATGCTGGTTCTTTATATTATTCTCCTACTGGATAAACTGAAGCTTGTTTTTTATCTTTTCCTAAACGTTCAAATTTAACAATTCCGTCAACTGTTGCGAATAAAGTATCATCATTTCCACGACGAACATTAGTTCCTGGGAATACTTTAGTTCCACGTTGACGATATATAATAGAACCTGCTGTTACAAATTCTCCATCAGCTGCTTTTGCTCCAAGTCTACGTCCTGCAGAATCACGTCCGTTAGATGTAGAACCTTGACCTTTGTGGTGAGCAAATAATTGGATATTTAACTTCAAAAATTCCATAATTCTCCTCCTTACTTTACTTCAATATTCGCTGGATAATTTTTCTCCAACTCTTTTAAAAGACTAACCATATTTCCTATTAGTATTTGAGTTGTACTATCTTCATTTTTTATATTTATAGTTAAACCCTTTTTACTAATCATATAACTTAGACTCCCTTTATCTAATGCTAAGATACCATTGACCGTAGTTGTAACAATACTGCTTGCTGCTGCACAAACAATATCTTTTCCATAGTCATCATATAGGGCATGACCTAAAACAGCAATCTTTTTGTATTTAGCATGAGCTTTTTCTACTTTTACTTGAATCATAATTAACCATTGATTTTAGTAATTTGAATTTTTGTATAAGGTTGTCTATGTCCTTGTTTCTTACGGTTAGATCTGTCTTTTGATTTATATTTGAAGACAGTAATTTTCTTTTGTTTACCGTTTTTGATAACTTTACCTTCTACAGTAACATTAGTAAGATAAGGACTTCCTATTTTACTATCAAGCATTAATACTTGGTCGAATTTAACAACATCACCAGCATTAGCATTTAATTTTTCAACGAAAATTTCAGAACCTTCTGTTACGTAATATTGTTTTCCTCCAACTTTAATTACAGCGTTCATTCATATACCTCCTTTTTTTAACTTAAGACTCGCTCTTAAGGTACAAGAATACTTGTTTTTACCTTTTCAATGCGGTTTGAGCATGAGGCGTCAAACAGTTAGAGTATATCATATCTCGTTTGCACTGTCAACTTGACTTGCAAAATATATCACTATTTCATATAATTTTCTTTCATTATAGCTATTTCCTTTTGGCTAAATTGTCTTCCTGTTGTTAAAACTTCTAGATAATCTGGATTTTCTTTTTCTAGAAGAGATAAGTTTCTTCTTACTTTATTTTTGGAAAATGGAATTCCTCTATAGATATATGTTCTACTGCTTTCTATAATTTCTTCTGGATTTAGACTGATTTCTTTTGGCAATGGGGTGATATCTAAATATTCATTTAATTTTTCGTCTGGAACTAGGAAATGATCTGTATGAAGTGTTCCATCAAGCATATCTTCTTCGACTGAGATATTTAGTGTTTCTAGTATTCGTAACCGTTGCCAACGAGTACTATTATAATTTAATAATCCTAAATTACGAGTTAGCTCATTTTCTCTTCCTAGTTCTAGCGCTAGGTCTATTTTTCCATCCAAAGCTTCTTGTTGCAAAAATTGGTAGTTTGTCGTTGTATATAACAAATCTAACAAATTATATTGCTTTAATATATTTAAATTTTTTCCCAAAATAGGACTTTCTATTAAAGTTACCCAACTTCTTGTTTTATATAATTCATCTGATCCAGTAATCCGTTTGATTAATTGGACATTTTCACTAATTCTCTTTGGATAAGCTTTTTTTGTATTCCAAATATCAGGTGTTGCTTTTATAACATCTATACTGATAATTTTTTTATCTAATAAACCAACAATTTCTCTTACTGTCTCAAGGGAAGTATCTTCAATTGCTGTTGCTAAGTCTTGAATTCCAATTTCTGTTAATACACCTAATATTCCTTCTAGCTCTTGATATGAATATCTATTCATTATTTTTTCTATGTCGATGTTTGACAACTTATATTTTCTACATAAGGTCTCATAACCCACTTCACTTTTTTCTACTTGCTCATTATATCTTTTTTCTAATTCTTCATAATATGCTTGATTTCTTTGGTAAATTTCTTTTAATATTTCTAGGCGCAATTTTGGATTGCTAAGTCCAGCTATATATAGTCTATAATTCGTGATTTCTTCTGTTGTTCCTTTTAAAACATCTATAATCTTATTATAGTCATCTATTTCTTTTTGTTTTTCTCTTTGTCTTTCTTTTTGTTTTTTTCTTAATTTATTTAAATATTTGGGTATTGGTTTTGCAACATCTTTTATAGCTGAAACATCATAACTTTCTTCTAGAGTGTATTTTGGAGCCAGAGGAAATAGCATTAATCTTCTTTCATTGTTTTCTTGCAATGATCGTTCTTCTTCCTTTATTTGATAAAAGGTACAAACGAGCAATAGCGCATATCCCCATATATTTGTATTTTCATGAAATTTTTCTATAAACCCTATTATTTCTTCATTTTTTTGCATGATTCTGGCAGCTGGTAGCACATAGTCTTGTTCTTCTATCCCACTACAATCTTCAATAAATTCTTCTAATACCTCTATTCTATCCTCACTATATAGAGCATCCATTATTTCTTCATAATTATCTGCGGTTGCAAAATCGTCAATCAATTGAAGCAATGCGTGAATTTCATCTGAAGTACATTTTTCGAAGACAGGTACTATGTTATTTGCTATTTCTCTGATTTCTTTTAAAGACAGACTGTCATCTCTACTTCTTACGTAAGCCATTATTAGTTCTTCTATACTAATATTATTATAAGTATTAATATTAGCAAAATCGATTTTTCTTAAGAATTCTTCAAAAAAGGTAAGTTCTGGATTTTCTTCTGTTAAGGCTTTTTTTAGATGGGATTGTTCTTCTTTTATTGCATTTATTATTTCTTTTTGCATCTTAATCCCCCCATTTGTCCTTTTTCAGAACTATTTAATTTATTCCATAATTCTTGTTCATATAATTCTTGTTCTTTTAAGAACTCTGGATTTTTCAAATTTTCTTTTATCCTTGGTAACCATTTTCTGTAATTTCCGATTTTTCTTTCTAATTGTTCATTGTAACCATGGCTTTGCATCACATTTTTAGTAAATGCCGTAATGATTGCATAAGTATCTGGACCGATTCTATCAAAAACGACTCTTGTTTTATTAGCAACATCTCTTACTTCGCTAATTCCAGCTATTTTTACATTACTAGTAAATCTTTTTACGCCTTTGAACGTTCCGTCCTGAATGGATTGAAACAAGGCAGTAAAACTAGGATAAAATTCTGTAGGAACATTATCTATTTCGTCAAGTACACGAATATTCCCACCTGATGTTGGTACAAAAACAAAATGGTTTTTTATTGGTGTTTCTTCTTTTTCTATTGGTTGTAATAGCAATAGTTGATTTAAGACAGTAAGCTTTTTTCTTTCTAATTTTACTCTGTTTTGGATGGAGTCTAAATCTTCTAATTTTAGGTCTTTTTCTTCTTCTGTAATCTCTCTTAGTTCGCGTAAGGTTTTATTACATTCTAATTTCAGACGTAATACTATTTCTTGATAATTTCCTTTTCTTCTTGGTGGTAATAAATGCAGTATGTCTTCTTCAGAAGTATTTAGTGTAATACTATTTAAGTTATTTAAATAGAAATCTATTTCGTTTTCGAAAGTGTTTTCTTCTTTTTGAATTGTCTCTTCTATCGCTGATGAATGGAAAGTTGATGATTTAATTTTTTTTTGAGTTTTTTGTAATTCTTTTAGTTTCTGTTTTAATGCATGCGCTTTTTTTCTATTATTGTCTAGCGCCTTTAACAGTTTATCTTCTGTTATATTTTCTAAATTAACTATTTCAAATGATGTATCTGGCATGTGACATCCCCCTTTTTGACGCGTATATTATAACATAATCATATGAATTTTTCAATTTTTTATTTTCGGTGTAAATAAAAAAGAAATCCTGTGATAGATTTCTTATATTATTTTTTATAATTATACCCTTGTAAAGATTTTTTTACTATCTCTGTTTCTATGGGTGAAAGTCTAGTTCCTGATACCATACTTTTGAATATTATCCTTGGTGTTATTTCTTCTTCTACTGATAAATTTCTTAACGTTTTTTGTTTTGAAAAAATATTATCTCCTACTTTGTATGTTCTTTTTGTATATTCTAATCCTTGTAAACTTTCTTCTACTTCTGATCTTATATGTCTTTTTTGTCCAGTAGAAATATGTGATGGCATATCGTCAATTAATTCTTGATTATCTATGATAAAGTGTTTTGATGAAAGGACAAAATTTAATTCTTCTATTGTCTCTGGTAAAGGAAAACTTAATATTTTTAATTTTTCTAGTCTTTCTAGTTCTTCTTTACTATAATTCAATAATTCTAAATTAGTTTCTAATATGTTTTCGTATCCTAATTCTAGTAACTTGTCAATTTTTTCTTCTAAATCACTAGATTCTAAAAAGTTAGCATTTTCTATTTTATCCCAATCTATAGGAAGTTCATATTCTTCTAAAGTGTGATAGTTTTCAGATAATGTTTGTGCAGGTATTAATAATAATTCTCTATGTTTTCCTATTGTTAGTGGCGCCAATCTTTTCTCTTTTAAAAATGCTAAATTTGTTGTTAGGTTCTGATACTCTGGTTGTTCTATTTGGAATAGAGAGCTGTTCTTATTTAAGAATTCCTCTGTAATTATTCCTTTTTTCATTAATTCTTTTAATTTACTTATTCTAGCCAAGTTAGACCCTTCTAGAATTTGTTCTTTATTTTGAATATTCAATGTACTTATTTCTTTTAACATCTTCTCTAATTCTTCGATAGATTTCGTCATTAAAGCTTCTAGGTTTTTGATGGATAGGCTATATCTCGATAAGAACGCTTTATAGGGCATCGTATTATCATCAAATACGCTTTGGTAAGTAGTATATAACTGTTGCTGGTACTGTAAGTTATGTCTGTAAATAAACTTTAGTACTTCTATACGTAACTGTGGGCTTGCAATAGATTCTATTATTTCTTCATAATTTGTTATTTCTTTACTCTTTATTGCTTTGGCAAATAAATTTTCAAATTGTTGGTAATTTTTTAAACCTTTTTTCGCTTGTTGTTGTCTTGATTTTTCTTTACTTAATAATCTTTTATAATACTCTTGCATTACCTCAAACAATTTAAATACTTCATCTTTTTTAACAGATAAATTCATATACTTGTCCGCTGTTTTCTGAAAAACTCTATCACTTGGTGATAAATTATTTTCTTCTGCAAATTCTAACATTTGCTCTTTTATATCATTCTTGATTTCTTTAGACTCTTTAAACATACTTACTAGACTAAGTGCATGGCATAAATCTTCGTCTTCTTTTTCTATTAAATCAATTAAATTTTCTAAATCATATCCTTCTTCTTTTAGATTTTCTAAAGATTTCTTAGCAATCTCTGATATTCTTTTTGATTTTATAAATTGGAAAATTGATATATGCGATTTTTTAGGTTCTCTACTTAATTCTCTTAGGATATCAGCTGCTCCTGCTTCCACAATATCTCTTGCTAAATCAATCAGTTTTCTAAAAACAATGCTATCTGATTCTTGAAATAATTTTTTGTTTTTTGCTACCATCGTTTCTAATTCTTCCATTGACCATTTGCTAGGATTTACACTATGTAAATATAATATAAAGAAACGACTTGTATCTACTTTATCATAATTTCTTACATCATTTAAATTATAGTCTGTGAAGAAATCTGCATATTTTTTTAATTCTTCGTTTTCAGTAGATAATTCTTGTCCTAATTTTTCTTTTTCTATTTCTACCAATTTTTTTATTTCTGCTAGTGTCATTGCTTCTATTAATGTCATTATTTAGTCTCTCCCCCTATTACTTTATATAAAATATGTCTTGGTACTTCTTCTTTTATGGTTCTTGTAATTAATTGTAGTCTTTCATATTCTATGGATACTTCTTGTTGAAGTTCATGTAAATCTTCTATGGCGTTGCATTCTTTCTCCATATTTTCTAATTCTTGCAAGTTACTTATTGTTTGTAGTTGTAACTGTGATACTAATCTTGCAAAATCAATAGCAGACATTGTTTGTTTCGCTGTTTGTAAAAACTCTTCTTTTTCTTCTATTACATTAAATGTAGTAATATAAGATTTTAGAGCATCTTGATTTTCATTCCTTGTCATCGTCTGTTCAACTAATTCTTGCTCTCTTTCTATTTTTTTTGGTTTTCTTTGATTTAGTTCTTGCGCTAACTCGTATTTTGAAAGCATGTCCATTTGTGATTGCATCTTCTTTGATACTTGACAATTATTTTTTATTACTGTTAATAATCCTGATTCTGTTGCAGTTGCTATATCTATTGTTTTTATTTCCATAAGAATCTCCTTTCCCGTGGTGTTTACTTTACTACATATTTTTGTTTTTTTCAATATTTCTTATCATTCTTATGCTACACTATTGTTAAAAGGAGATGAAATTTTGAAATATAGAAGAGTATTACTAAAATTTAGTGGAGAAGCTTTGTCTGGCTCAAAGGATTCTGGAATCGATTTTGATGAGGTATTAAATTTTGCTAAAGAGATTAAGGAATGTGCAGAAAATGGAATTGAGATTGCTATTGTTGTTGGTGGTGGAAATTTTTGGAGAGGGAAAGCGAACCCGTATATGGATCGAGCAACTAGTGACTATATCGGTATGCTTGCTACTACGATGAATGCCTTGGCTTTGGGAGATGCTTTTAAACAAATTGGACAAGATGTCCGCGTACAAACAGGAATTGAAATGAGACAAGTTGCGGAATTTTATATTAAAGATAGAGCTATTCGGCATTTAGAAAAAGGAAGAATTACTATTTTTGGTTGTGGTACTGGTAGTCCTTTCTTTTCTACCGATACGGCAGCAGCATTAAGAGCAGCAGAGATTAAGGCTGATGCTCTTATTAAAGCAACTAATGTTGATGGAATTTATAATAAAGATCCAAAGCAATTTGAAGATGCAGAATTTATTCCACATACATCTTATTTGGATGTGTTAAATAAAAAGTTAAAAGTCATGGATTCCACTGCGATTAGTTTATGTATGGAAGAAGAAATACCTATTCTAGTCTTTAATATTCATAAACCTGGAAATTTACGCAAACTTTTACTTGGAGAAGAGATTGGTTCTGTTGTATCATAGATAAATAAGAGGCTATATTATGAGGCAAACACTTGATATTCATGATTATTATTTTGGTGTTATTGTTGCTACTCCTGAGTATTTAGAAAGTTCTAAAAGAGTTCGTTTGTTGGATGGAATTGATTATGATCCATTTTCTGAAATTACTGATACTGAAGCTTTAATTTTTGGAGTTACTACTCTTTTAAAGAAAGAAACAAAAGATGGATGTGACTTCTATATTGATCAATATAATTCTAGATATAAGAATGAACTTAGTTATCAGTTAAATAGTCCTAATCGTCTAGGAATTGTATTAGCTTATGTTAAACCGTTTACTGATTACTATACAGAAAGACCCACTTGGTACTTAGAAGAAGATCTAAGAAAGAATGATTTACTTCCTCAAATCTATGAGGAACATACTTATTATATTAGTTATTCTAAGTTGCAAAATAGTGAAGCAATCGTTACATTAGAGAATTACGAAGATGCGATTCAGGAAGAATATTTAATACACTTATTAGGAGAAGAAATGTATTCTCGAATGACTGAACGAAATAAAGAGTTTGTGAAAGATATGGATATTCAATAGTACAGGAGGCATACTATGGAGAATAAAAAAATGAAAAAGATTTATATGATTTCAAGGGTAATACTTGTTATTATTACTTTTATTATATTTAAAATTATGTTTATTCATGAAGATTCTTCCTGGACAATAGTAGCATTTATATTTTCCTTAATTGTTTTTATTGTTAGCTTTCCTAGTGCTCTTATTAGTAAAACTTTTATTAAAATTGGAAATCGATTAGATAAACGAATATTAAAGATTTTATATTATGCTATTATCTTACCTGCCCTTACTATTTTTCTATTTTTTGGATGTTGTTGTATCATAAGTCTTATTTACGATAGTTTTTCTATTCCTGATGATTTTGCTGAGGCGTTAGGTCAAGCACTTTTATTTTTATTTTTCGTTGCTACAGTCGCTATTTGTATTATTATTCCTTATATCCAGACATTACTTGTATTACTTCTTAAAAGATTTGTAAAAGATAAAAAGATAAATAAAGAATTAGAAAAAGAACAGTAAATTACTGTTCTTTTACTTCGCGATAATTTTCATCAATAATAGAATATAGATAACATTCTACTTCTTTGTTGGTTTTTTTTCTTAAAAATTCTCTATAACCATTTAATTGTTTATCATAATTTTCATCATCTATATTCTTTAGTTTATAATCAATAATCATCATCTTATCTTTTTTCTCTATTACTAAGTCCATAATACCATGGGTATTTTCTTTTGTATCAATAAATTCATATTCTGGATAGAATGTTCCGTCTAAATTTTCTGTTACTAATTTACTTTTTAAAAACGCTTCTATTTTTTCTTTGATTCTATCACTTAGTCCTATTAGATTTGGATGTTTAAAGTCTAGTTGTTCTAATACTTGATGTACTTTAGTACCAAATTCCATTTTTTCTACTTCTTCTTTGGTTGATAAATGAAGAATATCTTTGGAATATCTTGTATGTTCTATTGCTATTTTTTCTATTTCCAATTCTTCTACTTTTAAATCGTCTGTTTCAAGTGTTAATTCTTCTTCCTTTGTCTTATTTTTTGATAGTAAGTAATCTTTGGAAGGAGTTATATTTACTTCTTTTTCATATGGTAAAAGAGAGGAATAGATACTTTTTATAATTGATAAAAATGAATTGTATTTACTACGAATAGCACTACTTACTAGTCCCCTATGTTCTGTTTCCTCTTCTATTTTTTCTGTTACCATAATCATTTTCTCTTTGGCTCTTGTTAACGCTACATAGAAAAGTCTTATTTTTTCTGATACTTCCTCTTGTTTTGTTTTTTCTTTTACTAAAGTTTTTAAAATCGTATCTTTATAGAAGTCTGTTACTACTGGTAGAATAATCCCGTAAGTATTATCAAAAAGAATTCTTTCCTTTAAATCTCTTAGGTTGAATTTAGAAGCAAATCCGGCAAAATAACAAATTGGGAACTCTAAACCTTTCGATTTATGAATAGTCATGATTTTGCAACTGTTACTGTTATCTGTATTCACATTAAATTTCAAGTCTTGTCCGCTCTCAAAAATTGCATCTAAATGCGTAATAATATCTTCTATGGTGTAACCACTTTCTTCTAAATTTCCGATTAAATTATAAATATATTCTAATCGAACTTGAAAAGAAGTCACATTTCCTATTTTTAATAAATGTTCTTCATACTCTACCTTTTTTATTACTTGCAAGAAAAATTCAGTTGGGGATGTATCATCTAATAGATGACTTAATTCTTCACATATTATATATGGTTTTGTTTCTTTTATTTTGTCTTTTACTAAGGCATCATATATTTCTTCATCTGATAGTTCAAATAGATAACTTCTAGCGATAGAGACAAAGCTATATTTTAGGCTATCAAAATCATCTTTTCTTTTTATTCTTACGATTAAGTTTAATAAGTTTTTAATTACTAAAATATCGTTATCTTTACTTAGTGACTCTTCTTTTAAAATAGATAGTGGTATTCCTAAATATTCAAATATTTTTTTATATAACTCGAAGTTTTTACTTTTGTCTAGTAAAATAACAAAATCCTTATATTCGATTGGTCTTATAATCCCTGTATCTTTATCAAAAACTTGATAGTTATTGTTTACTTTATCTTTGATGTCTTCCCCTATAATAAATGCTTCTTGTTCATCTTTTGTAATAGGTGTTGTTTTATCATAGTTATATGTTAGTAGTTCCATGTGGTGATTATCTTTTGTTTTTCCACCTTCTTCATAAGCCATATTACCAAAAACCATTTGATGAGAAGCTTTATAATCAGCACCTCCTATTTCATCATCCATAAATTGGTTAAATAATAAATTGATATCTTCTAACACTTCACGTCTTGATCTAAAGTTTTTGACTAGGTCTATTTTGATTCCTTGATTCGTATCGCGATAGGTATCATATTTTTGTTTAAATAAATAAGGATTGGCATTACGGAATCTATAGATGGATTGCTTGATATCTCCTACCATATAGACATTATTGTTGGCAATCAAGTTAATGAATGTCTCTTGGGTATCTGATGTATCTTGATATTCATCAACCATAATCTCATGAAAGCTAGAAGTTAGCTCTTCTCTTATTTCTTTATGTTCACTTACGATTTTAATTGCCATTCTAGAAATATCGGTAAAGTTATAGATTTCTTCTTGTTCCTTATATAAAGTTAATCTTTTATCTAGGTCTTGTAAAATATTGATAATTTCTTCTTGATTCGCAACTGTACTTTCTAGTTCTTTTCTTATTTCTTCTAATGACTCATAAATCATTTCCTCTTTAATTTCATCTAATGTTGTTGTTAATTGTTTCTTTAGCGATTTTCCTTTTTCATCAGAGTTTTTTGGAAGGGATGGAAACCTTGTTAAATTATCTAGTGCTTTCTTTTGTTCTTCATAACTGTCGCCATGCAATAAGTTATAAAGATAATCTTCTACTTTGGTGATATAGTCTCCATCAAAGTATGATGACATCTCTGCTAAAGTTTCTCTCATTTGTTTTATTTTGCCTTTAATACTAGAAAGATAGTCACCTATTACTTTATCCCAGGATTTAGTATAGTTATCTAAGTAAGTTTCTAGGAATCTTTCTTTATCATATTTTAATTCTATTTTTTGATAAATATCTAGAAGGGATTTTTTTAATTCTTTATCATCTTTATAACAAAAGTCGCGTATTAGTTTTGTAAATCGTTTATCTTGTAATAGATATTTTTCATCTAAAATTTCTTCTAGCAGTTCTTGCTTTTTTATGTTTATAACTACATCATCTGTAATTTGAATATTATTTGTACAATTAATCACTGTATGATATTTTTTTACAATTGATAGTGCAAAGGAATCGAAAGTTGTGATATAGGCACCATCAATTCTATTCATTTCTTCTTCTAGTCCTGGTGTCTTTCTTATAGCTTTTCTAATACGTTCTTTCATTTCGGCTGCTGCAGCATTGGTAAATGTTAGAACTAATAGTTCATTAATATGAACACCGCTTTTTAGTTTTCTAATAACCCGTTCTGTTAAAACAGCTGTTTTTCCTGAACCAGCTCCTGCTGATACGATGATATTTTTACCTTCTTCATCAATTGCTTGTTGTTGCTCGGGCGTCCAACTTGGCATTAACATCCCTCCTCATCTAAAAATGATAAGTCTTCTACTTTGTCTAAGTATACTGTATCTTTCTGTGTTTTATAGCAAATATCTTTAAAAGAGCAAAATTCACAAGAAATATTTTTACCATCGTATACTTTAGGATTGATAGTAAACTCTCCTGCTAGTATTTCTGTTGTGCTTTTTTCTATTTGTTTTTTAGTATAACGAATCATGTTGTAGATTTCTTGATCATTTAATAACTTTGCGTAATGGTAGAATCCTTTTTCTGTAGTTTTCATACTTTTTATTACTTCGCTATTTTCATAGGTAGGATCAAATCTCTCTAATACAGTTACATCATCTGTTGAATATCCTTGGAGTTTGATTCTATCCTTTTTAATTTCTTCTAGTGGTTTTTTATCGAATGATGGATAGTTAAATAAAATATTTTGATAATAAATTCCTGTAAATATCGGATTATCAAATACACGGGAATAGTTAATTAAATATAAATACGCTGGTAGTTGCATTGATAACCCATATTTCATCTTTTCAATCCTAGTGTCTACTGCTCCCGATTTATAATCTACAATCGCAAAATAAGTATCTTCTACTTTTTTGTAATACATAATCTTATCTATTGTTCCAGTAAATATTACTTCGATATCTTTTTTTAGGGGTATTTCTATCTTTTGTTCATGAAGTTCTTCGTTATACCCTAAGATTAAGTCTTGTTTTTTTTCTTGTTCTAGCAAATCTAATAGCTCTTTTTTTAATCTTACTAGTAATACTTTTTCTTTTAGAGATAAATTTCTTTTTTCTAAATACTTTTGATATTCTTCTTCAAAGTCAAAGTTTGGTCTTTTATATAATTGTAGTATTTTATGATAAAGTGATCCTATAAAAGCTGCAAATGTATCTTCAAAGGTATTTAATTTTAAGACATAATTCAAATAATATTTAAATCTACATTCATTATAAGAGTTAATACTAGTGTAAGATAGTTTTAATGGGTATGGTAAGTTTTCTAAATAGGTATTTTGATTTATTCCCTTAAAGCTATTATCATAAGTTTGATATGGAATACGATAGTGCGTATATAGTTCCTTGAGCATAGGTGTTATTTCTTGGTACCTGTTATAAGTATCTAATTTTGACCCTAATCTTAGTTTGTTATATAAATTACTAGATTTGTAAGTATCTTCTTCTGGTGTTATTACTTTTATTTTGTATTCTTCAATTATGCTAGATGGATACATACTTTGGAATGGGGTTTGTAGTTTATATGATAAATAAAGATTTTTAATAGAGTAAAATCTATTCATTAGAGATGATTTTGCTTGTTTATTCTTTTCATCAGTTGTATATAACTCTACTTCTTTTTTATCTTTATCAGAAATGAAGTCCGTATCCTTTTCTAATTTTGGTAGATTATCTTGATTTAGTCCTAAAACAAAGACATATTCGTCTTCCATGAACTCTTCGTTTTCTAGACTTTTTACTTGTACAGCATCTTTATATTCTTCACTAGGAATACTAGCCTCCTTTATTTTAGAAATTAGTAATTCTTTATACTCTTTACTATCATCTTTTAAATCGACTAATGAATTTAAAATAGATACTAGTTTTTTTGTGATTTTATTGTTCTTTTTTAGGTCTAATTTTTCTTTCTTTATATAATCTTTTACTATTTTTGTACCATAAATAGAATAGGTTTTAGCTAAGTTAATAGGTATTTTATAATACGAGAATATTCTGTCTACTGTATATAAATAATCTGTTGATATATTCGTTAAATAAATTTTATTAATGTCTATATTTTTCTTTAAGAGGCTTAATATTTCTAAAGCAACTCCATTTACTTCATCTTCCATAGTTTTATATTTGGTTACTGTTAGTTCCTTTTCGGCTACTGTTTTAGTTTCTTTTACTTCTAATGCCTGACGTTCATATAAGTCTAGTTTGGGATAATTTAGTACTATTTTCTTTTTATTCTTTAAATACTCTTTAAAAGATGGATTATACTCTAATAGTCCTTGTTCTTTTAATTCTTTTTTTAGTGATTGTAAGAATAGTAATTTATTACTCTTATAAGATTTATTCTCATCTATTACATAAAGATAGTTTAGATAGACTTTACATATATCCACTTTATAATGATATTTTTTCATTAGATAAAGAAGAGCGTTATCTTTATAAGTAAAAAAGTAATTGTCTAAATATTCTTTTTTTGTCATGAATTTTAAATTGTATAATTTATTTTCTTTTTCTATTTTTTCTAGTATTTTTAATTTTTCCTCATTTGGACAAATAATTAGCATATTATTTTCTAGATTTTGCATGATGTTCACCAACTTTACTTATTTTTTTCTTTTCTAGTATATATCCTAGGGTAATTGTTGCTAGAAGGGCCTCAAATATTTGTATAGAATAGGCATACCTTGGCATTACTTCTATGAATAAATAGACACCAAAATATATAAATAAGATTAGTAATATTAATATTTGTTCTTTTTTATAGGTCTTTTTAAATAAAGTAATGGCACTTAATAGGGACATAATAACAAAGAAGTAAATAAATATTTGATTGATACCTTCATATAGTTTTAAGTCTTCTTGATTTTCTATATGTCCTAATGACCATGAAAGATCAGAATTCAACCATAATATTTTAGTTTTTTTAGCAAACAATAATGGATATTGTTGCCACTCTTCTTGGATTCTCTTTTTTAACTCTTTGGTTGCTTTCTTTTTATCGTATGAATATTTGATAGCATCATCTTCGCTGTATTGCCCTCTTGTTTCAACATTTAATCCTTCTAAAAATTTCCATGATGAATTTTTATTTTCTAATCCGCTTGGACTAATGTCTGTTGCTTTTAAAGCGAATGAAGTTGCTGTTGTTAGAGTGAAATAACTGATTATAATTAAACATAAATTTATTATTAGTGCTTTTCTATTTTCTTTTTTTATCATTAAAAAGATAGTATATAAAACAAAAGCAATAATAATTACTATTGTTTCACTCCTTAACATATTACTTATTCCAAGAAGGATACCTATTATTACAGGCATTAGTTTATTCTCTTTTTTCTTTTTCATCCATAAATAAATAGCAATTAGTATGAGTAACATAGGAAGTAACTGGTTTGTTAATACTGTGTTTAATAATAAAGGGAAAAGAAATATTGAATAAATAATACTTATGATAATTGCTGCTTTGGTGGTAGATAATTCTTTTCCTATCAAATAAATCATAACTACTGTAAAGGACGTAGCTATGGCATTTACTATTTTTAAAAATGTAATACTATTTATTATATTTAACAATATAGCTTGATAGATTACATGTCCCATTTGGTATCCCCAGCATATAAAATATGGCATACTCTTATAAGCATCTGTTCCATTTACTAATTCTTTTGATGCATCTAGCATCGTTTTAAAGTCCGATATTACTGGTGTATCAACCCATAGTATTACTCCTATTCTAATTACAAATGCAAATAAGAATAAGAAAATAATGATTTTATGTTTTGATACCCATTCCTTGATTTTATTCATCTATATCACCCACTTTATTATAGCAAGTTTTTGTATAATAAAAAAGAAGCTTATTAGATTATTTGGCTTCTTTTCTTCTCTTTAGACTCATTAATATAGTGGCTATCCCTATTAAAACAATGATTATTCCTATCACTATAATATTACTAATTGTTTTCCCAGTGTCTGGTACTTCTATTAGTTGAATATTTTCTAGGGTTGCAGTTGTGTTACTATTTTCTGTTATTGTTACTTTTTGTTCCACGACTCTTGCTTGATAGTTTGGTGGGGTTACAATTTGTTTTACGGTGTAATTTCCAAGTGGTAGTGTTATATTTAATTCTTCTCCTGTTGTTTTATATCTATATACTTCCTTGCCATCTTCATCATAGATTACTACTTCTGCATTTGATAAATTTTCTTTTGTTTCTGCATCAATTACTTTGATATTTAGAGTTCCTACAGCTACATTAGAGTTCATGTAAACAGGATTAAATTTTCCTAATTCTTCTTGTTCTCCACAGTTTAGCATATATAACACTATTGCTATCCCTCTTGTTGATTGTGGTGTTCCTTCATCCAAGATGTACTGTCCCCAGATATCAAATTTTGCTTTTCCTATGATTTCTGCAGCAAAATTTACTTTATTATCTTTAATTTCTGATTTTGGTATTCTTAATCGGAAACTTTCTCCTCTTTCAAATTCCCTTTTTTCATTTCCATTTTCATCTACTACTTCTAAAGGAGAAGATACCTTTACTTCATAGTAAGTAAATATATATGAGTATTCTCTTGTACTTTTTGGAGTGATTAAATCTGTTTCTAGATACTCATTTGTTGCATGATAACTCAAATTACTAATATCTATATTATCTAATGTAATCACAGGTTCTTCCTCTTGAGCACTTCTCCATGTCATATACTTTACAAATTCTTCTACTTTTTCAGCTACTTTTTTTCCACTTGGAGATTCCTTTATTTTTTCTTTTTCTTGACTCGTCAACATAGAATCTTCTTGAAATTGTAAATCCGTCACCCACCAAAAGAAAAGTTGCTGGTAATATCTATTGTCTTCTTCATTGTTACTAAATGTTGGGATTGGCATAGTCATTTCACCTGCTTTTTTTAACTTTAATCCGTAGATATTATCATTTCTCTCATAAATAAGTACTTGATGGTTATTTAGTACTTCTCCCTTTTGATTTTTTACTTCTAGCTTAGGTAATACTATTCCTTCAATTAATTCTAAAGATTCGTTAGACTTGGTGGCTGTAATTTGACTTGGGCAAAAGTTTGTTACTGGAATTTCTACTGCATAACTTGATTTATTTACTAGTAATACCATAGAAGTTATTATTATCATTACCGATACTGTAAGGATTCCAATTTTTTTCTTCATATATCCACTTCCTTATTATTCTATAAATATTGTACCCCCCACCTGTTTTTGTCAATTCTTCTACAAAAAAACTAGAGCTATTTATAGTATTCTCTAGTTTCTTTTTTTTTATGAAAAAAGAAGCTTACTCAGCTTCTTTTACTTCTACTACTTTTTTTCCTTTGTAGTTTCCACATTTTGGACAAACTCTATGAGCTTTGATCATTTCTCCACAACTTGGACATTTTACCATACCTGGAACTTCCATTGCGTTATGACTTCTTCTCATTCTTTTTCTTGTCTTTGAAACTTTACGAAAAGGAACAGCGAACATTTGAATGTCTAATTTCATCATATTATCACTCCTCTTTCATCTTATCTAATAATTCACTAAATGGATTGTTACTTTCTGTAAGCTCATTTTCACTCACTAATTTCCATCCGTCTCCTCGAAATTTAGAAAAGTCTTCCACTTTTGTAAACTGTAGAGGGACCTCTAGTACAATATTTTCCCATAAAAACGAAAATATATCAAGTGTATTTTCATTTTTTTTACAATTTTCTTCAATTATGTCGTCATATTCAATAGAAAATGGGTACTCTACAGGTTCTAGAGAGATAGAATCTTCTATTACCATATTTCCTTCTACTTTACAATTGATACTGTCAACCTCTTCTTCTAAATCATCTTCACTTGGAGATAAATATACATAACCATCTACTTTGATATTTTCTAATTTTTTTACTCCCGTTGTTCCAAAGAAACTCTCTGGTATTGTGTAGTAGTTTGTAATATCAATCTGCTTTGCTACATGGCTATGAAGTGGTGTTAAATCAATATCCATATTATCACCTAATTTCTGTTTAATATCGCTACTTCTCTATCGTCTTCGACGATTTGTATTTTTCCATGATAGTGTCTTACTGCTCCTGCTTGTAGCGTAGTATCTTGCTTTGTCCAAACACGAATTGTATATTCTTCTTCTTTTAATGGTTTTATTTTTGTTTGAACTAATATACCTTCATTTAATTCTTCTAAATTATAAATTCCTGTTTTTTTGTTGTCTTTAATAGCTACACGAATAATATCTTTAGGCATTTGGTATTCACTACATCCATCTTCGAATACCATTTCTAAATCATCCACTAACTTTACTGTATAATTTACTGGAATGGTCATGTTGTTTTTTATTGTAAAAGTGTATGATTGTGAAGCTAGTCCTACGGAGTCTGTTACTGGTGTTACTCTTGATAAGGTAACTTTATCTCCAGTTTCCTCATGAAATGTGATATCTAAAGATTCTGAACTATAGTCCGTATTTCTTTCATTTTGAAATTTATAATAAATATGATGAGTAGCAAAAATAGCTAATGCTAATATAAAGCAAATGATTAGTGCACTCTTTATTCTTTGTTTTCTATAATTGTAATACATAATACACCTCTGTTACTATGATAATATTTATCTTTTGTTTCGTCAACTTATTTTATACAGTTAAATTTATCATGTTTAAAAAATCAGTAGCAACTTTTTCTGGGCTTTTTCCTAATTCATCTACTTGATAATTTAAATCTTGCATTACCTCATCTGTTAGATATGGTCCTAATGCATTTAATACTTTTTCTATTTCTGGGTATTCTTTTAGGGTATCGCTTCTTACTAGTGGGATTGCATAGTATGGTGGGAAGAAATTTTTATCATCTTCTAACACTACTAAATTAAATTTCTTTAACAATCCATCTGTTGTGAATGCATCAATGACTTGGGCATTATTATTTTGTAAAGCTGTATATCTTGGGCTGCCATCAATTCCTATGGTATCTTTAAATGATAATCCGTATTCTTTTTCTAGACCAGGTAGACCATCTTCTCTATTAATAAATTCTAGGGTTGGAGCGATAATTAAATCATTGGAAACTCTTGTCAAATCACTAATGGTTGCTAGATTGTATTTTTGGGCTGTCTCTTTTGTTACAGCTAATGCGTAAGTGTTATTAAATGCCATTTGATTTAATACTTCAATATCATACTTTTCTTTCATTTCCTTTTTTATTGTTTTATATACTTTGTCTACATCTGAAATAGGTTTATGTTTTAAAATATCTGTGTAGTCAGTTCCAGCATAGTCGATATATAAATCGATGTTATCATTTGTTAACGCAGAAAATACTACTTGAGCACCACCTAAATTACATTCATTTTCTACATCAATATCTGTATTACTCTCTATTGCATGGGAAGTCATGTAGCAAAGAATTTCTTGTTCTGTAAAGTCTTTACTACCAACACGAATTACATTTTCTGATTTCTTAGAAAAGTCTATTTCTTGTAAAAACAATAAGCCTATAATTAATATAGTGATAATCACTATTATTTTGTTCTTTCTACGTTCTTTTTTTTGCTTTTCTTTACTTTTTGTTTCATTTTGCAAACTAATTGGTGTAACTAATTTTTCTATTGCTCCAAAGAAATAGTCTACTAATAATGCTAGAATACAAGCTGGAATTGCCCCTGCTAAAATTTGATAGTTATTTACGGTACGAATCCCTGAAAATATTAAATACCCTAGTCCACCTCCCCCAATGAAGGCTGCCATAGTCATAAGTCCTACAGCACTAACGGATGAAATCCTTACACCGGCCATGATAATTGGTAAGGCTTCTGGAATTTGAATTTTAGTTAAAATTTGGGCTTTCGTAAGACCGATTCCAGTTGCAGCTTCTACGGTTGCTGGTGAAATATTGGCAATTCCTGTATATGTATTTTTAATAATTGGGAGTAATGAATATAGTACTACTACTACAATTGCTGGCGCTGTTCCTATCCCTAGAAATGGTATCATAAACCCTAATAATGCCATGCTTGGTATTGCTTGTGTTACACTTGTAATTCCGAGTACAGGCTTATTCAACTTCCTTTTATAGCTAATTAATATACCAATTGGTACACCAATAATAATTGCGATAATTAAAGCAAGAGCCGTTAGCTCAATGTGTTCAATACATAGAGAGATGATTTGATCTTTATTTTCTATTATATAATCAATAAATTCCATTACTCATCCTCCTCTGTAAATTGTTGACTTAATGCAGTAATTAAGCTACTTCTGGTAATTAAACCCGTTAAGCGTTTTTCTCTATCTACTACTGGAATCGTTGCAGATTTTGTATTTTTAATTAGTTTGGCTAAATCCACAATTGAATCATTTTCTTTTACGGATACTATATCTTTTTCAATATACTCTTTTATTCCTTTTACTTTATGATTTTTTAGACTTAGACTTTCTGCATAAAGTATACCTATTAGTTTTCTTTCTTCGTCCACTACCATTAGACTATCTACTTTTGTCATACGCATCTTATTAATACAATAGAATTTAGAATCATCTTCTTTGCAGGTTACTGGTCTAGTAATCATAATATCTTTTACTTTAATAAATTCTGGAGAATTCCAAATCCTTTTATGCCCTACAAAGTTTTTTACAAAATCATTTGTGGGATGTTTTAAGATGTTTTCAGGAGTATCATATTGAACTACTTCTCCCTGATCCATGATAGCTATTTTATCTGCTAACTTGATTGCTTCATCCATATCATGGGTTACAAATACGATTGTTTTATGAAATTTTCTTTGTAATTTTAAAAGTTCATCTTGTAGAGCTGTCCTACTCATAGGATCTAGGGCACTAAATGGTTCATCCATCAAGATTATTTTCGGATCTGTCATAAATGCTCTTGCAATTCCAATTCGTTGTAGTTGCCCCCCAGATAGTTCATTTGGATAACGATCTAGTAGTTTTTCATCTAAACCTACCATATCCATCATTTCTTTGACTCGTTTAATTCTTTTTAGCTCAGGCATCTTCTCAATTTTTGCTATAATTTCTATGTTTTCTCTAATTGTCATATGAGAAAAAAGTCCAGTCTGCTGGATAACATACCCCATTTTTCTACGTAATTTGACATCATTAATATTTTTGATATTTTGTTTATTAATTGTAATTTCTCCAGAGGTTGGAGAAATTAGTTTATTAATCATTTTTAAAGTAGTTGTTTTACCACAACCAGACTCTCCAATCAAACATACTAAATCACCATCTTCTATAGTAAAGGAGATGTCTTTTAATACTGTCGTGGTTTTATAACTTTTGCTCACATCTTTAAATACAATCAAATTTACTCCTCCTATTCTTTTACCTTTTTATTATAGCATGGAGCAATCTTTTTTTCTTCTTTATTTTTATTTTTTGCATAAAAAAAGAGTTTTCAAAAAACTCTTTTACACATCTTTACTCTTTAATGCTTTGGCAAATCTCGACCATATTTTTTCATTCGAATAGTTTAGAATTCCTACTTTATATACTCGCAATCCATATTTTACCATGACTAGTATTGTAATTATTAATACTATAATTGAAATAATTACATCTATCATACTAATCTGTCCAATGATATATAAAGATGGTGATACTAAGCAGGAAATAAATGGTACATATGATAATATTCTGATTAATACAGAGCCATCAAACATACCAGCCATAATTGCTAAATAGTAGCCAGCTAATAATACTAACATAATTGGTGTTTGAATTTGATTGAAGTCTTCCATGTTAGTAGTCATTGCAGCTAATATTCCAGCAATCAATGAGTAAGCTAAAAACGATAATAGCATCATAATCAGTATCGCAGGAAGTAAGGTAATTATTTTATCTAAGAATCCTGATTCTACTGTTGCAGTTAATAGACTGTCTACATTTGGATCTATTGATAAGTGTCCTTTCGTACTGATTAATATTCCAATTACAGAATATAATACTAATAATAGTCCTTGAATAATGATAAATAGATTGCTAGCTATTACTTTTGATAGAAGATGAACTTTAGGACTGACATTGGAAATGATAATTTCCATACTTTTAGTTGTTTTTTCTTCACAAATTTCTCCACCTATCATTTGTACTAAAAAGATAATTAGCATAAAGAATGGGAGAATTAATGTTGGGAAAAGACTTCCCATGACCATTTCCATGTTTTCATCTACTGATTTTTTGTCATTTAATACTATTCTTTCTGTAGTCATAGCTGAGGATATTTTAGCAAGTAATATAGGGTCTGTATTTGTTTTTACTAAAGCTACACTTGTTTTTGTACTATTTAATCCTTGAGAAATATATTGGTAAGTACTACTATCTATTTTTTCTTTACTGATAACTTTTGCTGTAACGAAGTTTTCTTCATCGTTATCAAACACAATAGCTACCTCGTTATCTTTTAAATCTTTTTTTAGTTGTTTTTCCGTTTTATCACTTGCTTTTACAACAATCTTTTCATCCTCTTCTTCTTTGATTATCTCTTTCATACTTTGTTTAAATATATCAAAAGAAATATCTGTTTTATCTACTACTAAAATTTTTATCTTTTCACTAAAGTCTCCTCCAAAGAAGGCAATAATTGAATTAATGTTGATTAAGGCGATAATTACTAGTGCTAGCATAATGTTAACGCCGATAAACCATTTTGACTTTATTTTTTTTCTTAAACTTTGCTTTGTCAAATACCAAAATTTATTACTCATGTACTTCACCTACTTTCGCAATGAATATTTCATTTAGTGTTGGTTCTGTTACATCATATTTTGTGATATTACAATTTTTAATTTTTTGAAATATTTTAGGAGCAACTGTCTCTTCTTCTACTTTTACTTCATATTCATCTTTTTGTTTTGTAACAGAGATAACTCCTTTTATCTTTTCTAACTCTTTTAATGGAAGATCATCTCCTCGAATTAGAATATTTTTCTTTTTATATTCCTTTTTAATATCTTTTACGTATCCATCAACTACTGGTTTACCTTTTACTAAAATAATTAATTTTTCGCAAAAGTTTTCAATATGTTCCATTTGATGAGATGAAAAGATAATAGAACATCCTTCTTTTTGCAATTTATAAATTGCCTTTTTCATTAACTCTACGTTAATTGGGTCTAATCCCGTGAAAGGTTCATCTAATATTAGTAGTTTAGGATGATGAATTACCGCAGAGATAAATTGTATTTTTTGTTGATTACCTTTGGATAATTCTTTGATTTTTCTATTTTCATAACTCTCAATTTGAAAGTCTTTTAACCATTTCTTTAATTCTTTCTCTATCTCTTTTTCTTTCATTCCTTTTAAGATACCATAAAAAACAATTTGTTCTTTTACAGTCATTTTGGTAAGTAAACTTCTTTCTTCTGTTACAAATCCTATTTTGTCTGTAATAGAATAATCGATATGGTGTCCGTCTAGTAGAACAACTCCATCCGTTGCTTCTAATAGTCCCATAATGATTCTGAAAGTTGTTGTTTTTCCAGCGCCATTCTCACCTAATAGCCCGAATATTTCTCCATCTTTTACTTCAAAAGATAGATTGTCTACGGCTTTATTTTCACCGTAATATTTTACGATATTTTTAACTTGTAGCATAACTTACTCCTCTCTATCTCTATTGTAGCAACTTTCTTTTTACTTATCTATCGTTTTTTTATTATTTATTGTATAATTTTTATAAAAGGAGTGAGTAATATTGAAAAAAGGTAATTCTGATATGAATTTTATTCAAGAAGTTTTATATATTTCCATTTACCGAAATACTATTTCTAAAAATCCAACAAAAAAAATTCCTCTAGCAAAAAATCATACTATTTTTATTTGTTTTTGTTATGCTATTGTAGTGTTTTTGTTACTTGTATGTTACTTTTTATTTTCTAATATATTTCTATATATAGCAGCAGTATTTTTATTTATCATGTTTTTTACTTGGTTTTATTATCGTTCTTGTTTTGAATCACTAAAAAAATATTTATTGAATACTGATAGTGAGACTACTGTTCATGAAGATGGAATTTCTACTCTATTAAAAGGGGAAATCTGTATTAAAATTGATTGTCCTTGGGATACCATTCAATGTATTATTATTGAGCATTATTCTGTTTGTGTCTTGTTAAAAAAGAAAGTATATCCAGTTATTATGTTTGATATAGAAAATTATTCTAGAATTAAAAAATCTTTAGAAAAATATGATAAAATGGATTTGGTAATTGATAATAGTGAATTATATGAATAAAACTGTTAGAAAAAATTCTAACAGTTTTTATTTTTTTTACTAACCCTTTTACTTTTGCTTCTTCATATGGCATTGCTTTAAACCAAAGTTCTTCTATTTCTGTACTACCTTCTTTAGGTGCTTTTATTAGATATATATTATGTTCTGTACACTTTTCTCCATCTTTTTCATATTCCAAGGTAGGAAAATATTTAATGTATGTTATCTGTGGATTTAACTTTAAAGATAGAATAGTTAATAAATCATCTCCACCTATATATCTATTTCTTTCATTAATAAAATTTACCATTTCCCATGTATACATCTTTCTTCTACCCCCTCAATTGTTTACATGCTACGCATTTTGAAGAAAGGCAATATATCCACGATAGGCTTCATATATGTCTGATTTAGATGTTACTTCCCATGGAGCATGCATACTTAATACACCTACTCCGCAATCAATTACTTCTACATTGTAATTAGCTAAAATATAGGCGATTGTTCCTCCACCGCCAATATCTACTTTACCAAGTTCTGATAGTTGGAATGACACATCTGCTTCATCCATGATTTTTCTAAGTTCCGCAATATATTCTGCATTAGCATCATTACTGCCACTTTTTCCACGAGAACCAGTATATTTGCAAAAGACCACTCCATGACCAAAACGAGATGAATTTCTTTTGTCCATAGCTGACTTATATAGTGGATCATAGGCTGCATTTACATCACTTGATAACATTTTAGAATGATTAAGTACCCTTCTTACTGCAAGAGAGGAATCGTTACCCATTAGAGTACAAATTTCTGCAATTGCATTATCAAAGAAATGAGACTGCATCCCTGTTGCTCCTACACTTCCTATTTCTTCTTTATCAACTAATATACAACTTAAGGTTTTTTTCGTGTTTTCTACTTCTAGAAAGGCTTCAAGTGAGGTGTAAGCACAAACTCTATCATCCTGACCATACGCCATAATCATACTCTTATCTAATCCGAAGTCTCTTGCTTTTCCTGCTGGGACTATTTCTATTTCTGCTGATAAAAAGTCATCTTCTTCCATATTATATTTTTCTTTTAAAATCATTAGTATATTTTGTTTTACTTTGTCTTTTTCTTCTGTTTCTAATGGCTTACTTCCAATAATTGGGTCAAGATCTTCTCCTTCTACTAGTTTAGCTCCTTCTTTTTTCATTTGTTCGCTAGCTAGATGTGGAAGTAAATCTGTAATTCCTATTACTGGGTCCGCATCATCTTCACCAATACAAATTTCTATTTTAGTACCGTCTTTTTTTATTACTACTCCATGAATCGCTAAGGGTAGTGTTACCCATTGATATTTTTTTATTCCACCATAATAATGAGTATCAAAATAAGTAAAACCATCGCTTTCATAAATTGCGTTTGCTTTTAAGTCTATTCTTGGAGAATCGATATGTGCTCCTAAGATATTCATTCCATTAGTTATAGGTTCTGTACCAATATTAAATAAGGCTACTGCTTTTCCTTTATTGTTTACATAAATTTTATCTCCAGGAAGAATTCTTTTATTTTCACTAATATAATCTTCTAAATTTTCATAACCTTTTTCTTCTGCACGTTTAATGATTTCTTTCGTTGTTTCTCTTTCTGTTTTAGCAATTGTTAAAAATTGTTTGTAATCATTGCATAATAAGTCTAATTTATTTAAATCTTCTTCTGTATATTTTTTCCACGCACTTTCTTTTTCCATTCTCTCATCCTCCTACTGTTAGTATAGCATTTTTCTCTTTTTTTATAAATAAAAAGAAACCTTTTGGCTTCTATTTTTATCATATTATATTATTAATTATCTCTTTTATTTCTTCTATTAATGCTTGTTCTTCGAGTTCTTTATGATGATGATAGACTAATTCATGAGAAAGATTGTCTATCATGTTTAAAATAATATGAGTTTTCTCTAATGGATTTTTTAACTTGATGTTATTTTCTTCTAAATATTTTACTACTTCTTTTGTTATTTGCCACTCGTTTTCTTGATATAGTTTAGCTAATTCTGGATCTTGGTGAATTAGTGCTACTAATTCTTCATGTTGTATTTTATATTTTTTGTGATTTTTAATACTAAATTTTATTATTTCATCTATTAATTCTTCTTTGTTTGTTATCTTTTTTCTAGTATTAATTATGGGGAACATTATTTTAGTAAGATATTCATTCATTCCAGCCGTTAGAATATCTTTTTTATTAGAGAAATATTGATAAATACTACCAGTAGAAACACCAGCATATTTAGCAATATCTGCACAGTTAATGTGATGGTATCCTTCTTTACATATTAACTCAAAGCCTTTTTCAATAATTTTTTGTTTTGTAGCAATCGATGTTTTCTTTACTGGTTCTCTAACTTGTGCCATGTTATTCTTCCCTTCTTTTATTTTAAGAATCCGTTTATAATTACTTCTTCGGCTTCCTTTTCTGATAGTCCTAAAGACATTAATTTCATTAGTTGTTCGCCAGCAATTTTTCCAATTGCTGCTTCATGTATTAAGTTTGCATCTACGTTTTTAGCAAATATTTCCGGAACTGCTTTTACTTGTCCTTCTCCTTTAATAATCGCATCACATTCTACATGAGCATAACATTTTGTATTTCCTGTGATATTAGAGATAAACTCTTGATAAGAATTGTCTGTTGCGACCGAGCGTGATGTAACATGAGTAGAAGAATTTTCTCCTTTTAAATTTACTACAAATTCTGTTTTGGCTTGTTGATCCTTACTAGTCAATATTTTCTCTGTAATCACTAAAGTAGCCTCACTATCTAATTCTGCTTTCGTTGTACGAATAGTATCGTCTACACCTTTGATTTGTGTTGTATCCATTACCATATAAGACCCTTTTGCCATATAAATTTCAGTTACGGGATTTAGTACTTTTTTACCATCTCCTACACCTAGTCCACAATGACGTTCAATATATTTTACTTTAGTTCCTTCTTCTAGATAAAATCTATGAATTCCATCATGCTGTGCATCCCAGTGACCATTGTTAGTGATACCACATCCAGCAACAATAATAATATTAGCATTTTTCCCAATATGAAAATCATTATATACTACGTCTTTTAAACCACTCTCTGTAATAATTACTGGTATATTTACAGTACCAAATAGAGTATCTTCTTTTACGTAAATGTCAATTCCGCTATTATCTTCTTTAGATACAATATTAATATTAGGATTTACTTTACGGTCTAGTTTTTGTCCGTTTTTTCTGATGTTGTAACTATCTGCTTTTGTAGGATCTTCTCCAACTACTTCTTTTAATAGTTCTTTATCTTCCTCTTTCACAAGTAGCCACCTCCTTACAACATTTCTTTGGTTTAAAAATGTGGTCGAAAACTTCTTCTTTTTTTCCAAATTTTTGGATTGTTCCTTGACCCATTAAAATGATTTCATCAGCAATGTTTAATATTCTTTCTTGATGAGATATTACAAGAGTTGTACCTTTCGAAGTAGCACTTATCTCTTTAAAAACCTCTGTTAAATTTTGAAAACTCCATAAATCAATTCCTGCTTCAGGTTCGTCAAAAATAGCTAAGTATGGATTTCTTGCCATGACAGTTGCGATTTCTATACGTTTTAATTCCCCACCGGATAATGATTTATTTACTTCTCTATCTACATATTCAATTGCACAAAGTCCTACTTTTGATAAAATATTACAGGCTTCCTTTTTTGTTAATTCTTTGTTTGTAGATAATTTTAATAAATCATATACCGTTATTCCTTTAAATTGTACTGGTTGTTGAAAAGCAAAACCAATACCTATTTTAGCACGATAATCTATTGGTTTGTTTGTAATATCTTCACCATTCAATAAAATTGTTCCAGAATCTGGTTTTTCTATTCCCATGATAATTTTAGCCAATGTTGATTTACCAGATCCATTAGGACCTGTAATTACATAAAATTTTTCTTCTTCTAGTTTTAGATTTATATGATCTAAAATTTTTTTATCATTTCTTTCGAAACATATGTCTTTTAATTCTAACATATTTTCTCCTTTCTATCCTAAAGCAACGTCTAATATCATCATTAAGACAAATCCTAGAGTTACTCCTATTACTGATAAATTTGAATGCTCTCCACTTTGAGCATCTGGTATTAATTCCTCTACTACTACATATATCATAGCACCTGCTGCAAAGGCAAGTAAGAATGGAAGCATTGGCGTCATATAAGTTGCGAAAAGAATCATAAGTATTGCTCCTATTGGTTCTACAATTCCAGATAATGTTCCAACTAAAAAAGCTTTGTGTTTCGATTTTCCTGCTGCTTTTAGTGGCGTTGATATAATTGCCCCCTCAGGAAAGTTCTGAATTGCGAGTCCTATACTTAAGGCAAATGCTCCTGCTATTGTCATAGTAGAAGATCCAGTCATCGCTCCAGCAAATACAACCCCGGCTGCCATTCCTTCCGGAAGATTATGCAGAGTTACTGCCAATGTTAGCTTAGTAATTTTACTTAAATGATTTTTAGGCCCCTCTTCTTTTTTAGCATCTGCATGTAAATGAGGGATTATTACATCAAGTAATAATAAAAATCCGACACCTAGTATAAATCCAAATGCTGCTGGTGTCCATGGAATTAATCGTTCTTCTTTACTCAAGTCTAATGCTGGTATTAGTAACGACCAAACCGATGCAGCTAGCATCACGCCAGATGCAAATCCTAACAAAAACTTTTTCCAGTTATGCTTCATTTTATCTTTTAATAGATAAACACAGGCTGATCCTAACATTGTTCCAAAAAAAGGTATTAATATACCAATTATAACACTTAAATTCACTTGTTCACCTCTTTTTATTTCATTTTGAAGTATTTAATATGAAACATATTTCATATTAATTATATCTTTTTTTTGCTAATTGTCAATATAAAAAGAAAAAGAAGTAAAAAACTTCTTTTTAGTTAAAACTTACTAATTTATGAGCTAATCGGTATCCTATCATCGTTAATAGTCTACCCGCTTTTGTTGGAAATGATACCCAGGTTGCCTTAGTACAGTATCTAATACTGTGATATAGTCTTGGATTTTTCTCTTTTACTTTTTTCCAAAGGTCTTTATATTGTTTTTCTCCTTCTTTTGTATAAGATATTCTAGAGAATACAACACCAATAGTCATTAAGAAAATGCATTCTCTTCTCATTAATTTACGTAATTTTTTATTTTCTATCGTTGTTAAATCGTATGCTGTACATACTCTTTCTGACACTAATACTTGATGTGAGCTGCGTTTAATCATTTGGCTTTCTTGTACTGATTGATCACTTCTTCCGATATAGTAGCGATATAGATCTAAATCTAAATAATAAATAGTCTCCGTATTTACTAGAGGTAAATAGATAAATAAATTATCCTCATAGAAAACATGTTTTGGTAAATCTATGTTACTCTTATCTAGTACACTCTTTTTATACATCATCGAATGAAGAGAGGGATATTGTGTTAATTTAAAACGATGAATATTATCCCATGTTAATACTTTATTTTCATCATATACATTAGCAAAAGAAATTACTTGATCACTTCTACCATCTGTATATGTATATACATAATTACATACTACTAAATCTGTATCTATATGTTTTATTTCTTTTAGTAGCTTTTTATAAGCTTTTTCGTCTAACCAATCATCGCTATCTACTACTTTAAAATATTTACCTGTAGCATGTTTTAATCCTGTGTTTATTCCTTCACCATGACCTCCATTTTCTTGATGAATTACTTTTACTGTTTCTGGATATTTCTTGTGATACTGGTCAGCTATTTTACCTGTTTTATCTGTTGAACCATCATCAATTATAATTATTTCTACTTGTTCTTTTCCTATCAATAAGGAATCTATACATTTTTTCATATATCCTTCTGAGTTGTAACAGGGTACAACAAATGATATATCTTTCATATTTCACCATCCTATTACTCCTTTTCATTATACCATTATTAAGGCAAATAGACTAGTAAAATATATTTTCTTTACTAGGTAGTGCGCCTAGACACATTTAAAAGAATTCCCATGCTAGCCATACTGATTAAAAGAGAAGAGCCCCCGTAAGATAAAAATGGAAGTGTTACCCCTGTTACTGGTATCATGCCTATTACTACCATTAAATTCATAATTGCCTGAAATATAATTTGAAATGTCATACCAATGCATAAGTATTTAGCAAACTGGTCTTTGCTACTTAAGGCAATTTTTATTCCTCGCCATAAAATAATAGAAAAAAGGCCTACTACAATAAAAGCTCCTACTACACCAAATTCTTCTGCTATAATTGAAAAAATGAAATCTGTCTGTGGTTCAGGTAGGTAGAAGTGCTTTTGAATCGAATTTAAGAATCCTGTTCCTAATAGGCCACCTGGACCTATGGCATATAGACTTTGAATAATTTGAAATCCTGTTCCTAATGCATCACTCCATGGATCTATAAATGAAGTAATTCTATCCATTCTATATGGTGCAATCACAATTAATATTATGACACCAATGACTCCAATTACTCCCATTCCTATGAAGAACTTCATATTTACTCCAGCAATAAATAATAGAGCAATAATAGATACTACTAGAATCGCTCCTGTTCCCATATCTGGTTGTAGCATGATGAGGCCAAATAAGAAAAATAATATTCCTAAGATAGGAAAAACACCTTGTTTATAACTTTTTAGAAACTTATTACTATTTGTTAAATATTTGCTAGTAAAAATAATCATACCCAACTTGGCAAACTCACTTGGTTGTATTCCTAAAGAACCTATACCAAACCAGCTACGACTACCATTTCTGACACTACCGATTCCTGGTATTAGCACTAAAATAAGTAGAATTATGCAGATGAGTAAAATACTACTTGCTTTTTGATAGTATATTTTATAGTCTATTTTTGATACAACAAACATTACTATTAGACCAATGATAAAGAAAATAGATTGATATTTTAGATAATGAAAGCTGTCATTAAATTTATATTCTGACCAAATACTAGAGGCAGAGTATATCATTATAATACCAAAGATGGATAAAACAATAATCGCTAGTAGTAATATTTTATCTATTTTATCTTTCATGGTATCACCTATTTTATTATATTTTTTTGCATAAAAAAAAGAACTGTAATAGTTCTTTATACTCCGCCTTCTATTTCTGTTAATATCCAGTCATAGTTTTCTGTATTATAAACAGTTCCACAATATGGACATACTCCGCTGTTGTTTGCATCTATTGATGCTCCACAGCCCGGGCATTTTCTACTCATTCCTTCTATAGTCGCATTTTTGTTTTTTCTAAATGTTAATATATGACTTTTTTCTACTCTGTTTCTGTTATTACCAGATTTATATTCTCTTGATGTCTTATCTATTTGATAATCCATATATCTAGAAATTAATTCTACTCTTATTTCATAATACTTATCCGTTTCTTCTATTCCTATAATATATGAATCTTTAACATTAAGTTCATCATACATTTGAATTTCGTTTGCTTGCTGTAGGCTGTTTAACTTATCGGTCAGCTCTTGATATAATTCGTCTCCTACTTTATGATCGACTCTTTTTAAATTTTCTGTCATGATAGACATTAAAATCATAATATAGGTATTGTCTACTTTAGCTAGAAAACCACTTTCTGAAAAACTTTTATCTTTCTTTATTAATTCTTCTTTTGTCATTGTTGGTCTTTTGCCTCCTTTTTACTTAATACCCAGTCCTTCGATACTTTTACTATGGTACTACCACAATATTCGCAAGTCTGAGATGCTTTGCTTGTTAGCTTTGCTCCGCAGTTTGGACAGGTGTCTGGTGTTGTTTTATTACATACATAAATCAGTTCATAGTGCATATATATTTTTCTATGCTTGTTTCCTCTTTTTACTTGATGGTTTTGTACTATATAGTCATAGAATGCTACTTTTAATTCCATTGTTACTGTTATTTGATTATTCTCTTCTTTAATATCTGTAATCATAGAGTCAAGATAGTTAAATGATTCCATTACATTTTGCTCATTTTTTATCTTTAATGTTTGCAGTTGCATTTCATATTGATTATATAGTTCATCCGTTAATTTAGTTCTTAATTTTTCATATTCAAAATTCATCCAAGCATTTTGAATATCTATATAATCCTGATATCTCGCTTGTAAAAATTCTTGTGCATTATAGTCAGGAATCAATGCCTTTATTTTATCTATTGATAATTCTTTTCTGTGATCTAATTTTTTCATATTTGATAGTATATTAGAGCTTTTATTTTTCTTTCCCCTAGCTGTTTCTATAGCTATTAAAGTAGGAACGATTAGTATTACTATTGCTAGTATTAAAACTGCTCCATTGATAGAGGTATCATCATTACTTGAACTACTACTATAGTAATTAGAACCACTATCCCAGCTAGAGCCACTGTCCCAACTGGATCCACCAGACCAACTAGAACCTCCGCTCCAGCCTCCACCGGTATCAAAACTAGAATCAAATCCAGAGTCGGCTTTTACTGTTGGTATTACTAATAATGTTAGTAAAATAACTATTATTATTGGCAATAATATATAACTCTTTTTTTTCATTTTGCTACTCCTTTATCTCTACTACTCTCTTTTTATTTTATCACTATTTTTTTCATCACAAAAAAAAGAAGCCTTCTTTGATTATAATACCTTTAAAGTTCACACTAAATAAAAAGAACCAAAATATGGTAAAA
>ENA-ORTU01000746-ORTU01000746.1-human-gut-metagenome-genome-assembly--contig:-NODE-746-length-37701-cov-5.654040_pt1 | contig 37701 bp, 54 predicted proteins | sample MGYA00241910_ERZ509184 | MGnify/ENA primary metagenome ERZ509184 (study PRJEB26280, sample SAMEA2338847) | human gut metagenome | biome: human gut; feature: human-associated habitat; material: faeces... | reverse complement strand
GAAAACCGTTGAGCGCGAGAGCGTTCCGGGGGTTCGAATCCCCCTCTCTCCGCCATTCGCGACTTACACGAACCCCCATCCGGCGCGTCCGGGCGGGGGTTCGTGCTATCTCCGCCATCGTCTCCCCCGCCGCCGTCGATTATGAACTCGACGTGGAACCGCTCGCCCTCGCGGTCGAGCACCACGCGCCGCACGAACAGCGCGATGACCTCAAGCGGGTCCCTCTTGCCGACCACCTCATGCACCCAGAACTCAACGTGGTCGCGGTCGAACACCGGCGTGCCCTTCTCAAGCTCCGCGAGCTCGTCGGCGACCGCCTCGCGCTCCGCCACCAGCTCGTCCAGCTTCGCGGCAACCGCATCCGTCGCGCCCGTCTTCGCGGCGAGGTCGACCATGCGCGCCTGCTCGAGCTCGTTGTCCGCGAGACGCTTGCGCAGCGCGTCCATGGCGTCGAGGTCGTCGGACAGCGCGGCCTCCTGCTCCTCCATCACGAGGTCGGCGATGATACTCGCCACGTGGTCGGAGTCGAGGAACGCGCGCACCTCCTCGGCGACCGCGCGCTCCAGCTTCTCCTGCGGCACGATGTGTCCCGTCGCGGGGCAGCGGTAGTACGTGTACTTCCTGCCGCTCTTGCCGTGCCCGCTGCTGCTCTGGTATCGGTTGCCGTCCACGTCGAACAGCTTGCCGGAAAGCAGGTACTCCACGGTGCCCCTCCTCTTCCTCGTGCGCAGCGCGAGCCTGCGCTGCACGCGGTCGAACAGCTCGCGGTCAATGATGGCGGGCACGCCGTCCTCGACCCGCGTGCCGCCGTACTCGTAGACGCCCGCGTACTTCTCGTTGCGCAGCATCTTCGAGATCGTGCGCATGTCGAACGGCTTGCCCATAAGCGTGCGCCACGGCCTCAAGGCGTCCACTATCTCGGGGAAGCCGCTGCCGGCGTCGTACATCTCGAACATGGTGCGCACCACGCGCGCCTGCTCCTCGTTGACGAGGTAGAAGCCATCGCTGCCGAGGTCGAGGCCGTATACCCTAACGCCGTTGTGCTTGCACTTGAGGGCGTTGCCGTGCAGGCCGCGCTTCACGTTCTCCGCGAGGTTCGCGGAGTAATACTCCGCCATGCCCTCAAGCACGGCCTCCAACAGGATGCCGTCCGGGCCGTCCTCTATGCGCTCCGTGGCCGAGACCACGCGCACGCCGTTGCGCTTGAGCTTCGTCTTGTAGATCGCGCTGTCGTACCTGTTGCGGGCGAACCGGTCGGTCTTGTAGACGTAGACCTTCTCGAACCACCCGCGCGCGCTGTCCGCCACCATCTCCGCGAACGCGGCGCGGTGGTTCGTCGTGGTGCCGGAGGTCGCCCTGTCGGCGTACACCCGCACGATGCGGTCGCCGTTTCGGCGCGCCTCCTCCGTGCAGACGCGCACTTGGTCCTCTATCGACTCCTCGCGCTGTCCTGACGAGGAGTACCGCGCGTAGATTACCGCGCTTGCCATATAATGGGCTCACCTCCCGCTCGTCGGGTTGGTACTTTTGCAGGGCCTCGCGCAGGGTTGCCGCCCATATGCGCGGGGCCTTATTCCTATCTTGCGAAGATGTGCCGCACGCTCTTCTCCAACTGCTCCAAGCCGATGTCGTTGGAGTCGGGCTTCGGGTTCTTGTATAGAGAGGTCCAGACGCCCTCGCTCTTCGGTGCCGCGCGCTTCACCTCAACTATCCTGTGGTCGTCTCCGAACCGGCGGATGATGACGCCCTGGCCGAAGTGAGCGTGCCAACCGTAGATGTCGGCCATGTTGATGCTGCCGTCTGCCAGATAGTGCAGGTGCGCGATGAGGTTGTCCCCGTACTCCCGATGCGGAAACCCCTCGATGCTGGACGGCCTCTCGATCACCTCATCGTGGAACATGTGCGCCACGACCACGTTCTTCGGCACCTTGCCGGTCTTCGTCGGCGAGGAGAATACGATGTCCGGCTTCGACTTGCGCAGGTCGCAGTGGTACGCCCGCATGGGCGGGCAGAGCGAGTCGATGAGCGCGATGGCGTCGGATATGACGCGTTCGGGCGTGAACGAATCGACATCCACCCCTGCCTCGGAGAGAAACCGGCGGTTCGCGGCCTGCTCCTCCTCCTGTGCGCGCTTGCGCTCGCGCTCAAGGCGCTCCCACTCTTCCTGTTCGCGCCGGAACTCCTCGCTGTCCGTGTCTATCTCGTTGCCATCGGCATCGCGGTAGATCACCTTGATGGAGACCTTCGGTTCCTGCGCCTTCGGCTTCTTCTTGAAAAAGTCGAGCAGTCCCATGGCTACTCCATCTCCTCGGGTGCCTGCCACCAGACCACGGTGCCGATCACGCGCACCGGCCCGTCATCCATGCCGAACACCATGTCGTCCTGCTCCTCGTGGCTGTCCGCCGCTAGCATGAGCGTGTTGTTGCCGCGATACCAGCGGCGCATGACCGCCTGGTACGCCTCCGTCTCGACCACCGCTATGGAGCCGTTCTGCGGCTCGCGGTCGGGGTCAACGAGGACGTGAGCGCCCTCCGGTATCACCCTGTCCATGCAGTTGCCCTCGACAACGAGCGCGAAGGCGCGCGGGTGGCGCGAGCACACCGACGAGGGAACCTCGACGCGGCTCTCCGCCTCCTCCTCGTCCGTGAGCGCGCCCGCGTGGACGCGCCCGAGGGTGAGGAGCGGCACGGTCGCCTCGCCGGACGAGTAGACGGGGATGGCTCCTGCGGGTAAAGAAACGCCGTCGAACTGACCGTGCTCCTTCGCCGCAAGTCCGTACTTGTCGGACAGAAGGTCATCCTCTGAAATGTTGAAGTACTCGCAGATGTTGCTGATCGCATCATGCCGAGGCCGAGCGCCCTTGCGCCACCCCGTAACAGAACCGGGCGTAACGCCTGCAATACGCGCAAGCGCCTCTTGTGTCAGGTCGTGCTTGACGAGCAGCGCATCTATGTTTTCCGGTAGTCCCATAACTGCTCCTATCTGCTGCCGTCTTTAATAATACCGAATCAAATCCACTTTTTCCTAAATCAGTTATTGAGTTTTGCTAAATATTCCGCTATTATCGAAATCGCCGAAGGAGGTGATTCGATGGCAGAGGATAACCTGTTCGCCGCAGCCCGAACCGGGTCTGGTCTGACCCAAGCAAAGGCTGCATCTATCTGCGGTATCTCTGTTGACGCATACCGCACACGAGAGAAGCGCCCCGGAGAGTTCCGCGTTAAAGAACTCAAGCTCCTTGCCGAAGGCATGGGTGAGAACTCGCGGAAGATTCTGGCGGATGCCGTTCTCTCTCTTTTTTTGCCCAGTTGATTTAGTTTTTCTAAATATCGAAAGGAGCCACACATGGCAAGCAAGACCAAGGACCTGCGCGCGGCCACCGAGGACATCGAGCGCGTGAAGAAGCTCGCGTACAAGCAGTTCGGCTTCCGCGAGTACCTGGTCAACCCCATCGAGATGGACGCGACCGACCCCTCGCACCACTGCCTCTTCGAGGTCATGGGCGTCACCTACAAGGTGGCGGACGGTGCCATCTCCGTCGTTCCCTCCGAGGACTAGTGACGCCCTCGCAGGCGGCCATGTGCAGGCGGATACGCGCGTCCATGGCCGAGTTCTACAAGAGCCCCGAGAACGAGAGGAAGTTCCAGGAATGGAAGTCATCAAGGAAAGGAGGGAGCGCGTCCGGGTCGGCAAACGCGAGACGCGCCCCGTCACGGTTCACTACAGAACCATCCCCATGTTAACAGACGAGCAGCGCGAGAACCTGCAGGGATGCCTCGCCCTCCTGCTCATCACCGTCTGCATCGTCATCACCGGACTCATCGAGGGGTCGACATGGCCGGCGTAGAGCGCGCCCGCCAGATGGTCGCCAAGGCGTGCCACTGGGTGCGGCTGCACCCGGAGAAGTGGCAGAAGCTCAAGGACTTCTGCGGCTACCTCATGGAGGAGGGCGACCTGATTCAGCGCGGCAACGTCTACGAGCTGGCGCGCCGCTACGGCATGGACGTGAGGCTCGCGAGCGAGTTCAAGCGCGACCACAACCTGTGGAGCGTGCTCACCCGCTACAAGGTCATGGAGCGCCCGTGCCTGCTGTCCGCCATCAGGTTCCGCGAGACCCCAATCGACCAGGTGGACCTCGCCGCCTACTGGCGCGACATCGTGGGGGACGACGCGTTCGTGGCCTCCTCGGTCGCCGAGGCGCGCGCCATCTGGGACATCCAGAGGGGCGTCAAGTGATCGGCCGCATGGTCATACCCGGCCGCATGCCGGGGCTGAACGACTACGTGCGCGCCGAGAGGGCGAACCGCTACGCAGCCTCGACCATGAAGAGGCAGCAGACCGAGCGCGCGGGCGTCCTCGCCGTCGAGCAGGGCATGCCGCAGTTCGCCGGCACCGTGGACATCACGTTCACGTGGGTGGAGCAGAACCGCCGCCGCGACATGGACAACGTGGCGTTCGCCAAGAAGTTCATCCTCGACGGCCTTGTGCGCGCGGGCGTCATCCACGACGACACGCCCCGCTACATCGGCAGCCTCACCGACAGGTTCGCCTACGACAGCAGGCACCCGCGCATCGAGGTGGAGGTGCGAGGGGCGTGACGGCAGGGAGGACATGGACGACCGGCGACCTCAAGAGGGTCGCGGAGCTCGCGGGGACGATGCCGGAGCGGGAGCTGCGCAGGCGCTTGAAGCTGTCGAGCAACCAGCTCGCGTACGCGGTGCGGACGCTCCGCCGCATGGGCGTGAACGTCACGACCCGCTACTACGAGCCGCGACTTGAGACCTGCCCCGTGTGCGGGTGCAGGCGCGCCACCCTCGGCAAGGAGGGCATCTGCGAGCCGTGCAGGCTCAAGAAGCAGCTCGCCGACATCGAGTGGCGAATCTCCGACCTCATGAGGGGCCTCACGCCCGAGCAGCGCGCCGTCTACGAGCAGACGGAGGCGGAGCGGGAGTCGAGGGCCGACCCCATGCCCCAACCGAGGCCGACCGACGGCCTCAACAGCTACGAGCGCGCCAAGGCTTCCGAGGACTACGACGCCGCCATGGAGCAGTGGACGGCGGCCTACCTCAAGCGCCGAGTCAAAGCGGCGCAGAAGCGCAAGGAGCGCATCCAGAAGAAGGTCAACGACAACGACAGGAGGAGACATGTTCGACCGGAAGGGCAAGAAGAAGCGTCTGGCCATCAGCGTCAAGGCGCTGACCGTCAAGGACATCGAGAGGGCCGCCGAGCGCATCGATAGCGAGTTCCCCGACGAGGATGCCGAGGACGCCCTGATCGCCGTGGCGCACGTGTGCGTGCAGGCCGGCGCTCGCATCATGGCGGACGAGATCATCCACGGGGAGCGCAGCGCCGAGGAGTACGCGGAGATGCGCCGCGACGTCAACGACATCGCCGAGATTACCGTCCTGGCGCACGCCCTCGAAGCCAAGGGCAAGAAGGTCACGCTCGAAGATATCCTCAAGGAGGTGCTGGGCTAGTGCAGACCATGGAGCTGGTGGACATCGAGGACGTCTACCCCTACGAGGAGAACGACGTGCGCATGAACCCGCGCGACGTCGACAGCAAGGAGTGCCGCGAGTACATCGCGCAGCTCGCCGAGCAGTTCAGATACAACCGCCTGAACCCCGGGCAGCCGCGCGTCCGCCCCATCCTCTACAAGGACGGCGGCATCTACCAGATCATCGACGGCGAGTGCCGTTACGAGGCCATGAAGCTCCTCGGCACCAAGCGTTTCTACGCAGACGTGTACGACGACCTGGACGATGCCGAGACCGCGCGGCGTGAGGCGGCCAAGGCCATGGTGGAGACGGACGCCAAGCGCGCCCTCACCGCCGAGGAGAAGAGCCGCGGCGTGCAGCAGATGCTCGCGCTCGACCTCCCCGACGAGGAGGTGGCCGCCGTCGCCCGCATCGACGCCGGCAAGGTGAGCCGCGCCCGCCGGGGCGCGAGGGTCGTGAGCGACGCCGCGTACGACATGACGCTCGAACGCCTCGCCGCCATCGCCGAGTTCGAGGGCGACGAGGAGGCCGTGGCCAAGCTGCGCGACTGCTCGCCGAAGGAGTGGTACCGCATCTACGAGAGCCTGCGCGCCGAGCGCGAGCGCAGGCAGGCCATGGACGAGATGGTGGAGGCCGCCAAGGCGGCCGGGGCCACCGTCGCGGAGAGGACGCCGGACGGCTACGTGGCCAAGCAGACGTTCAGCGCGTACAACCGCGCGGCGTTCGACAGGCACGTGGAAGCCGGGTGCGAGGGCGAGATCGCCGTCGTGAGCGACTACGGCCTCACCTTCCTCACGCCCGCCGCAGCCGGCGACGAGGTTGACGAGGAGAAGCAGCGCGAGGAGCAGGAACGCTCCGACTTCTACGCCGCCTTCGATGACGCGCGCAGGGCCCGCGCCGCGTGGGTCGGCTCGCACATCGGCGACGTGACGTCCATGCGCAAGACCGCCCGCTTCCTGACCGGCAAGGCGCTCATGAGCCGCGAGGTCGGCGGCTTCGAGGACGAGACCGGCGCGAAGGTCGAGGCAGCCCCCTGCCCGCTCGCCGTCGCGCTGGGCTACCAGTCGCTGCAGGCCGTCACCTCGTTCGGCGTGTGGAACGCGCACCGCCACGGCGACGGCAGCTACCTGTACGGCAGCGCCGCGCGCGACACGCTCGACCTGCTCGACGCCATGGCGGCGGACGGCTACGAGCTGCACGACGCGGAGGAGAAGACGGCGGCGGCCTGCCGCATCACCATCGAGGAGGAGAGCGATGAGCAGTAAGGCAGACAAGCCCATCGAGGTCGAGGCGGAGGTCATCGAGGACAAGGGGCTGACCGTGAGCTTCACCCCCGCCGCCATCGACGCCAACTTCGACGCGCTCGACGCGCGCGTGGAGGAGCTGATCGCAGGATACGCGGAGGCACGCTACGACCTCACGGACTCCGACGAGATCAAGCAGGCGAAGCGCGACCGCACGTACCTCAACGGCATCGCCAAGGAGATAGACGAGCGCCGGAAGGCGGTGAAGCGCGAGTACATGCGACCGCTCGATGACTTCGAGGCGCGCGCCAACGCCATCACCGCGAAGGTCAAGAAGGCGAGCGCCAACATCAAGGAGCAGCTTGACGAGGCCGAGGAGCGCCGGAAGGACAGGGCCTACGCCATCCTCAAGGAGTACTACGAGGACCTTGCGGGCATGCTCGCGCCCGTAGTCCCCTACGAGCGCATCCACGACGAGAAGTGGCTGAACAAGACCTTCGGCGAGATGAAGGCGAAGAACGCTATTGACGAGAAGATCGCCAAGCTCGCGAACGACTGGGCGACGCTGCAGGCGCAGCGGGATGCCCTGCCCCGCTACGAGGTCGCGGAGCGCGAGTTCTTCGCGTCGCTCGACCTGGGGGCGGCGCTCAACGCCGCCCGCGAGGCGCAGGAGGCCGACGAGCGCATCGCCGGCATGCGCGCCGAGATGGCCGAGTACGGGAGCGGCGAGACGCCGCCCGACACCGAGCCGGAGACGGCACCCGAGCCCATGCCGGAACCGGAGCCGGCCCCGCAGGTGGCACCGGCCCCGCAGGTCGCGCCCGCACCGCAGGTGGCACCCGCGCCGCAGGCGGCAGCGCCGGTCGCCGTCCCCGGCGGCAGGTACGTGCCGTGCGTCATGGTCATCCAGGCGGCGAGCATCGAGCAGATGCAGCAGATCGGCCGGTTCTGCGGGAGCCTGAGCCCGCGCGTCACGGGCAAGTTCGTCACCGGCACGTTGGAGGAGGCGTACATGAAGGAGTGCGCCCAGACGGTCGCGGCTGCAGCCGCGCGGGAGGGGGCGGTCGCCAATGGCTGAGAACGAGGCTCCGAGCAGCATCATGCAGGCCATCGCGCAGGTGCAGCGTTCCGTGGTCATCCCAAAGGGCAAGTACAACGAGTTCGGCAACTTCTACTACCGCAGCTTCGAGGACATCGTGGCCGCGCTCAAGCAGCCGTGCGAGGAGGCCGGCATCAGCTTCTTCATGAGCGACGAGGTGGTGAACATCGGCGAGCGGTACTACGTCAAGGCCACCGTCTGCGTGTTCTTCTCCGACCAGCCCGGCGAGATGTTCACGGTGTCCGCCTACGCCCGCGAGGCAGAGCGCAAGAGCGGCAGCGACGAGGCGCAGCTGACTGGCATGGCGTCGAGCTACGCCCGCAAGTACGCGCTGTGCGGGGCGTTCGCCATCGACGGGGAGCGCGACCCCGACGCGGTGGAGCGCGAGGAGCCCGCGCAGCCGCCGGAGGGGCCGTTCCTCGCCCACTGCCGCAGCTGCGGGACGCGCTACCAGTTCAACGACATGGCCCACTTCGAGGCGTTCACCGCCAACCCCGGATGCTGCCCCGCACCGTCGTGGGAGATCGAGGGATAGGCGATGCAGGAGCTTCACGAGCAGCTTGACGAGCTCACAGACATGCTCATGGAAGAGCTCGCCACGTGCAGGACGGCCGGGTGCCAGTACGCCGAGAACGAGGCGGAGTACCGCAAGGCGCTGCGCGTCGCGATTCTTGAGGAACGGGACAAGGGCACGCCGGCGACGATCACGAGCGACCTGTGCAGGGGACGGCCCGACATCGCCGAGCTCAAGCGCCTGCGCGACTGCTCCGAGGCAATCTACAAGTCGAGCCAGGAGGCCATCAACGTCTACAAGCTGCGCATAAGGATGCTAGACGCCCAGATCGCCCGCATATGGAACAGCGGGAACGTCACCCAAGGAGGATATCTGTGAAAGACTTCACCATCGACGGCTACGTGACCAAGAACGTCGAGACCCGCTCCACGCAGAGCGGGCAGCTCGTGACGCGCTTCACGGTCAACAGCCCGAACTACAACCGCGAGACGCGGCAGAACACGCCCCAGTTCTTCGACTGCGAGTACTGGCACAGCGGGCAGCAGGACGACAAGGCCCGCAACATCGTGGAGGGCGCGCTGCTGCTCCTGTGGGGCAGCCTCGCCTACGACAGCTGGCAGGACAAGCAGACCGGACAGAACCGCTCCAAGGCGTACCTCAAGGTGCGCGAGATCGGCGTCATCAGGCCGCCGCAGCCCAAGCAGTACCAGCAGCCGCAGGGCTACCAGCAGGCCGCCTACGCGCCGCAGCCCGCCCAGCAGCAGTACACCCCGCAGCAGGCGGCACCAGCGCCGCGCTACGGCTCGCAGCAGGTCGCCCAGGCACCCGCGCCCGCCCAGCGGCAGTACGCCCCGCAGGCGGCACCGCAGGCGGCGCAGCAGCCGCCCGTCATCGACGTGTACGACGAGGACATCCCGTTCTAGGAGGTGGACAGTGAAGAGGTTCCAGCAGGTTGCGGCGGCGCTCCTCTTCGCGTCGCTGCTCCTGCTCGCCCTCCTCGCCGTCGCGCTGCTGTGCTCGATGCTCCTGGCGGGCATCGTGGGCACGCTGCGCGGGATAGCGTGGTGATGGGCGTGCAGGTATTGGATTCGCTCATCGACGGCCCCCTGCAGCTGGGCAATAGGCGCGAGGGCGACGAGCTCATCGGCATGATCGTGCGGTTCCTCCGCACGGGAGATGAGCCGTCGCCGCGCACGGACGCCCAGAGGATGGCTCTGGCCATGGTGCGCCCGGTGCTCGACAAGAGCCGCAAGCGCATCGTCGCCGGAAGCGAGGGCGGAAGCAAGTCGGTAAGCAAAGCAGCAAGCAAACGACAAAGCAAACAGGCAAGCAAAACGTCAAGCGAACCGGAAAGCGAAGAGGAAAGCATATCCGCAAGCAGAAAGGCAAGCGATATATATTCCTCTTCCTCTCTTCCTCTTCCTGATTCCCCTTCCGAGGAGGAGGGGTGCGGGGAGGAGGGCGGCGCAATCCCCTACGCGGAGATCGTCGCCGCACTCAACGAGGCGGCGGGCACGTCGTACCGCCCGACCTCGAAGAAGACGCGGCAGCTCATCCACGCCAGATGGGCGGAGGGCTTCCGCCTCCCCGACTTCGAGGCCGTCATCGCAACCATGTCGGCGGCGTGGCTCAACGACCCGAAGATGGCCGCGTACCTGCGCCCAGAGACGCTTTTCGGCACCAAGTTCGAGAGCTACCTGAACAGGCCGAGACCGAGGAAGGGGGCGCGCGATGGAGACCCGTTCGCAGCGTACTAGGCGATGCCCGCACTGCGGGCGTGAGCTAGAGCCGATCGTGCTCCCCGCCCTCTTCGGCGCGAAGGAGCCGCACGTGGTCGGCTTCGAGCTGTGCTGGTGCCCGGGGGCGAAGGCCGAGCGGTCCGAGCGCGAGCGCGAGGAGGCCGAGCGTAGGGCGCGCGAGGAGGCCGAGAAGCGCCGCAGGGACTACGAGCGCGCCGGCATCAAGCCGAGGTTCGCGGTCGCGGAGTCTCCCATGGCGGCGGGCATCATGGAGGGCGTCCGGGAGGGGCGCGGGGCCTACATCTTCGGCCCCGTCGGCACCGGCAAGTCGCACCTCGCGTCCGCCGTCGCCCGCATGGCGGTTGACGAGGGCATGAGGGTGCGCGTCACGGACATGCCCGGCATCATCGCCAGACTCAAGGGCACGTTCGGCACGCAGGCGAGCGAGGAGGACGTGCTGGCGGGGCTGTCGCGGTGCGGCCTCCTCGTGATAGACGACTTGGGCAAGGAGCCGCCGACGGACTGGACCCTCACGCAGGTGTTCCGCGTCATCAACGACAGGTACGAGACCATGAGGCCGGTGGTCGTCACGTCGCAGTACGACCTCAAGGCGCTGGGCGGCAGGCTGTCGCGCAACGGCGACGTGGATACTGCCCTCGCCATCGTAAGCCGCCTCTCCGAAATGTGCTCCAAGCACGAGATGAGGGGCGCGGACAGGAGGCTCCATGGCCAAGGTTGACACGCTCCCCGCCATCCTCGTGCCGCTCATGAGCGCGCCGAGCATCAGGCTCGACCGCTGCGCGGTGTGCGGAAGGCCGCGACCGCTGAACCAGCACCACATCGTGCGCAGGGGCGCGGGGAGGCTCTACCGCGCGGGCGTGGAGGTCGAGAAGCCCACGATCACGCTGTGCGGCTTCGGGAACAACCTCTCCGACGCGGACGGACGCCCCTACTGCCACGGCCTCGCGCACGCGAACAGGCTGCACTTCCGGTGGGTTCCGGGCGAGGCCGTGCCGGGGAACTTCGGCAACTACGGGCGGATGCTGGGCGGCGTCGGCGGGCACCTTGAGTACCTGCTGCTGGACGAGCCGACGAGCTACGCCGCCGCCCTTGAGATGGACGGGTGGAGGCCGCTGAGGAGGTGGCGCGGGTGAGCATGGACCAGTACGAGCCGCCGAGCGGCTGGAACCTCCCGCCCGGGTGCTTCGAGGGCGACCCGCGAGCACCGTGGAACGCCCCCGACCCGTGGGAGGGCAGATCGTGCGGCGAGTGCCGCAACTGCAGCGAGTGCAAGCTGCTCGACGGGACGAAGGTGAAGGTCTGCACCTGCGACGGGTGCGACCTTGAGGAGATAGAGCCGGAAGCCCCCGCATGCGAGGGCTTCGAGGACTGGTAGGAGGAGACATGACTGAGCAGGACAGGGCGCGCGAGGCGCGCATCAGGCTCGACGCGGCGCGCAAGCACATCACCGAGGCCATCGAGGCCATCAGCGGCCCCAAGCCGGACTGGGTGCGCTGCGGGGCGTTCATCGACATGGCGGGCGACGTGATGCCGTTCGTCAGGGAGGTGGACGAGCGATGAGCGTCATCTGCTCAAGGTGCGGGCGCGACATCGACGCCATCGGCCAGGACAACGTGAGCTACACACGGGAGCCCGTGTGCGAGGACTGCGCCGACAGGTGCGGCGACTGCGCGCACTTCATCGGAGGAGGCGACTGGAACCTGTGCTGCAGGCTCGACTGGGGCCTCCACTACGAGGACAGCATCGCGTGCGGAAGGTTCTCCGACAGATTAGAGGTCGATGCCTCGTGAGCCACGGCAGGCACCACCGCAGACGCCGCACCGCGCGCAAGCGCCGCATGTGCTCCGAGAAGACGCGGTTCGCGTGCGAGATGGCCGCCATGAGGGCGGGTGCGAGGCTGGGGATGGATTGGTACCGCTGCCCCTACTGCGGGGGCTACCACCTCACGAGCAAGAACAGGATGAAAGGCACCGAGTCATGAGGGAAGAGAAGATCGCCCGCAGCCGCCGGCAGCTCGCGAAGCACGTGTGGCGCATGCGGGTGAAGAGCGGATGCACGTTCGAGGAGATCGCCCGCGCGGTCCAATGCACGGTCGGCGAGGCGCGCGAGCTGTTCAAGGAGGCCATGAGATGAGGCTGTACGTCATCGGCCCCGTGTCGGGGCATGAGGGGGACAACCGCGAGGCGTTCGAGGAGGCGCGCCGCGAGCTTGAGGCGGCGGGCTTCAAGGCGACCATCCCTCACGACAAGATCGCGGAGGGAACCGACTGGCAGACGGCCATGCGCCAGAGCATCCGCGAGATGCTGTCCGTGCGCGCCGGGAAGCCCGTGTACGGGGGCGTGGCGGAGCTGCGGGGCGTGTTCGGCTCGAAGGGCGCGCGCTGCGAGCGCGGGGTCTGCGAGCAGCTGGGCATCCCGCACAGGACTGTCGCTGAATGGTGCGGCCTATGAGGTACATAAGCCTGTTCAGCGGCATCGAGGCGGCGAGCGTCGCATGGGCTCCGCTGGGTTGGGAGCCGCTCGCCTTCGCGGAGATCGAGCCGTTCTGCTGCGAGCTGTTGGAGAAGCGTTTCCCCGGCGTCCCGAACCTCGGGGACGTGTGCGGGGTGGATTGGAGTGCATATCGTGGAAAGTGCGACCTCATCATCGGAGGCAGCCCGTGCCAGGCGTTCAGCGTCGCGGGACGGCGCGAGGGTCTGGATGACCCGCGTGGTCGCCTCATGCTCGAATACGCGAGGGCTGTTAGAGAGGTTGAGCCCAGATGGGTTCTCTGGGAGAACGTCCCCGGAGTTCTGTCGCAGGACGGGGGGCAGCCTTTGGTACCCTCCTCGGGGTGCTGGAAGACTGCGGGTATTCTCTCGCATGGAGAGTGCTGGACGCTCAATTCTTCGGAGTACCCCAGCGCCGCCGCCGCGTGTTTCTTGTCGGACATACTAGAGCCCAGTGCGCCGCAGCGGTTCTATTTGAGCCCGAGAGCCTGCAGGGGTCTGCTCCGTCGAGCGCGGACAAAAGAGCGGAGCTTGCCGCCGGAGCTGGAAGAGGCGCTTCTTGCGCAGGCTTCATCGCCGGAGTGAACCCGAGGGCGCGCGTGGACGGATACGCCGAGGAGCAGTCCCCGACCCTCACCGTGGGGCAGACCGCAGAGGTGTTCGCAATCAACGGCAACGTGATAGGCCGCGAGCCCGAGAACGGCGGACACCAGCTGGGCATAGGGGTTTCCCCCACGCTCACTACCGCAGACAGGCACGCCGTGGCCTTCGCGCAGAACCAGCGCGACGAGGTGAGGCTGTGCGGCGGGGACGGCCAGACGGTCGGCGCGCTCGCCGCCCGTCCTGGGGCGAAGCAGCAGAGCTACGTCTGCATGGCCGACCTCACGTCGAACGCCGCCATCGACTACGACCTCTGCGGGACCCTCAAGGTCGGCGGAGGCGAGCCGGTGGTCATGGCCCCGTCGTTCAGCCGCCGCCCCGCGCAGCAGCTCCCCACGAACGAGGACGGGCTGTCCTTCGCTTTGACGAGGGGGGGGTGCCGCGAATATGCGAGACATGCGAGTGAGGAAGCTGACTCCGACCGAGTGTGAGAGGCTGCAGGGCTTCCCCGACGGATGGACCGACATCCGCGACGCGACCCCCGACACGCCGAGATGGCAGGCGCTGGGCAACTCCATGGCAGTGCCGGTCATCAGGTGGCTGGGAGAGCGCATACAGGCGGTTGATGAGATCGAGGTGGAGGTATATGGCCATCAGCAAAGATGACTGGAAGATGGGCTACAGCGAGGCGAACCCGCCGAAGGGCTGCAACAAGGGGTGCCTGCTGCTCGTCCTGCTGTGCGTCGCGCTCGACATCGCTGCGGCGTTCATGGTGTGGGAGGTCGCGCAGTTCATGGCATGGCTCGTATCGCTCATGGCGTACGCGTAGCGACACCTTCGGGAACATAGCCGTGCGGTCATCCTCCGCCGCACGGGGCACAGGGAGCCGTCCTTCCGGGGCGGCTCTCTGCATGGATGGCCGGAACGCGATGCCATGGGAGGAGGCGAGGCATGCCGAAGAAGCTCACGCCGAAGATGGAGCGGTTCTGCCAGGAGATGGCGAAGCCGAGGGCGAAGCAGCAGGACGCGTACCGCGCGGCCTACGACTGCTCGCGCATGAGCTACGCGTCCGTCTCGGTCGCAGCCTCTCGCCTCATGGCAGACCCTAGGATCGCGCTAAGAATCAAGGAAATCCGCAACGACGCCGCCAAGGAGTGCCGCTGGGAGATACACGACGCCGCGCAGCCGCTGTTCGACGTGCTGGACGGCGCGCTTCCCATCTACAAGCGCAAAGCCGAGAACGGCGTCATAGACGGCGACGCGCGCCTCGCCATCACGGAGAGCGTCAAGCTCCTGAACGACATGTTCGGCATCGACGGCGCGAGGGAGGCCATGGACGAGGCGGGAGTGACCATTGTCGATGACCTCGGTTAAGCTGTCCTCCATCATCGCCTCCGTGTTCTGGCCCGTCTGGCGCGCCATCAAGAGCCACGAGTTCACGCACTACTGGTTCAAGGGCGGGCGCAACTCAACGAAGTCGAGCTTCATAAGCATCGCCATAGTCCTGCTCATCATGGCGAACCCCGACGCAAACGCCGTGGTGTTCCGCAAGGTTGGCAACACGCTCGCCGACTCCGTGTACGAGCAGATCATGTGGGCGTGCGACATGCTGCACGTCTCGCACCTGTTCAACTTCGGCAAGTCGCCCATGAACATCACCTACCTGCCCACGGGGCAGGTCATCCGCTTCCGAGGGTGCGACCGACCCGAGAGGCGCAAGTCTCCGAAGTTCAAGCGCGGCTACTGCGCCATCGTGTGGTTCGAGGAGGTCGCCGAGTTCGGCTCCATGGCAGAGATTCGCAGCATCCTCGCGTCGTTCCTGCGCGGCGGCAGCCTGTTCTGGGTCTTCTACAGCTACAACCCGCCCATGAGCGCGCGCAACTGGGTGAACAAGGAGGCGCGCGACATCGAGGCGCACCCCGGCGAGGACGGGCGCTTCATATGCCACACCACGTACCTCGACGTCATCGGGGAGCACCCCGAGTGGATAAGCGAGCAGGCGCGCATCGAGGCGGAGCGCAGCAGGCGCAAGACGCCGGACGCGTACCGCTGGGAGTGGCTGGGCGAGGTCATCGGCACGGGCGCGGAGGTGTTCCCCGACTCGCTCATCGAGATAAGGCGCATCACGGAGGAGGAGCGCGCGTCGTTCGGTGCCGTCTCGCACGGCGTGGACGCGGGCAGCGTGCATCCGTGGGTGCATGAGTGCGTCGCGTACGACGAGAACGAGCGCATCCTGTACGTCTTCGGCGAGGACGTGAGGCGCGGCATCGAGGCGCACGACAGCCGCACGGCGAAGGTGCTCATCGACAGGCTCGACGCCATGGGCGAGCCCGACGCCGACGTGTGGTGCGACAGCGCGGCGCGCGGAATGATTCTCTACTACCGAGACCAGGGCATCAACGCGCGCAAGGCGTTCAAGCAGGGGCTGAACTCGCCCGCCTCGCGCGTCAGGTGGATGCAGAACCTCGCGAAGATCGTCATCGACCCGGACGATGCCCCGCTCGCCGCACGGGAGTTCCCCGAGTACGAGTACGTGGCGAACGCCCAGGGCGACATTACCGAGACACTACCGAAGGTAGACGACGACGCCATCGATGCGGTCGGCTACGGCAGCGGAGTGTGGATAAGGAGCAACCTCTGATGGAGAAGCGCGGAGACAAGGCCACTCACATCGAGACGTGGCTGCAGAGCCTCGGATACTCGCCTGACACCAGTATGCGCGGGATGATCGGCGTGTGGTGGGGGTGGCTGCTCGCCGACAACAGCTGGTACCACTACAGCGAGCGCAGGGGCTTCCGCGTCTACAAGCGCGAGCGCGTGAGCCTGCATCCAGCCGCCCTCGTCGCCGACGAGTGGGCGAGCCTCCTCATGACGGAAGGCACCGTCATCTCTTCGAGCAACCCAGACCGCGCCGAGTGGATGGCCCGCCACTTCCCGAACCCGGACACCGGCTCGCAGACGGACGAAGGGAAGCCGACCGAAGACATCGAGGAGCCGCAGAGCTTCGCCATGGACAACGCCGACTTCATCTCCCGAGCCTTCGCGCTGGGAACCGGCGCGTGGGTCATCGAGCCGCACGGCGTGACCGAGAACGCGACCACGCCGGACGCGGAGCTTCGCATCGTGGAGTACGACGCGACCCAGATATACCCGCTCACCTACTCGACAAAGGGATGCACGCAGTGCGCCTTCTCCGGGCGCGTCGAGGTCGGGGGCAAGGCGTACGACCAGTGCCAGGCGCACGTCATCATCGACGGCGAGTACCACATCCTCACGCAGCTCTTCGGTGACAACGGCCAGAAGGTCGAGGTGGAGAGCATCGTCGGCGACTTCAACACCCACTGCAAGAGGCCGCTGTTCTCGCTCGTGACCCCCGGCGTGCCGAACCACCACCGCGCGTACAGCGCCATGGGCGCGAGCGTGTACCAGAACGCGCTGGGCGCGATAAAGACCACGGACGAGGCGCTGACCGGGTTCCTCGACCACATGCGCGTGGGCCGCCCCAAGACCTTCATCGATGACACGCTCATCGAGAGCAAGACCGAGAAGGACAAGAAGACGGGCGAGACCGTGAAGACCTACTACGCCTTCGGCGAGGCCGATGACTGCGTGTTCCGCATGCGCCCGGGAGACGAGGGCGGCAAGAAGATCGACGTGGTGCAGACCGACCTCAAGGTGGACGAGCTGACGGAGGCCATCAACACGGGGCTGCGCATGCTGTCGCTCACCTGCGGGTTCGGAAACGCGCGCTTCTCATGGGACGCGCACACCGGCCTCAAGACCGCAAAAGAGGTGAGCGCGGACAACTCCATGCTCATGAACAGCATCAAGAAGCACACCAACAGCCTGCGCAAGTCCATCGTCCGCCTCGTGAACGGCATGGCCGAGGCGTGCCGCAAGATTCGCGGCGAGAACGTGCCGTACGGCGACGTAACCGTGACCTTCGATGACTCCATCGTCACCGACACCACGAGCGCGCGCGAGATGGCCATGAGCGAGGTCGGCGCTGGCATTATGCAGGCATGGGAGTACCGCAAGCGGTTCTACGGCGAGAGCGAGGAGGACGCCAAGGCCGCGCTCGCGGACGCCTCCATGCAGGAACCGGGACCAGACCCGTTCGACATGCTCGATGACGGGCTGTCCTGATGCTCGATCCGGAGTACATAGACCGCTTCACGGACGCGGCGCAGGGGGCGATGGACGCGTACACCCTGCGCCTCGTGTGCATCTACTCCGCGCTGCTGGGCTCCATAGACTTCGAGGGCGATGGCGCGTACCTTGAGGCGGCGCGGGAGGCAGCCAAGGCCGAGGCGGACGCAAAGAAGGCGATGAACAAAGAGGGGCGCGAGGCCGCGCGAGAAGCGGCGCGAGCCGCCGCCGAGGCGCTTGCGCAGTCGGAGGCCAACGACCTGGCAGCCATAGGCATGGCGGTCGCCGAGCTGTCCTCCATGGCGCGCAAGAGGCTCCACAACGCCGCGCGCGCCACCGTCGCGGGCGTGCAGGACATCATCACGCGGGACAACCTCAAGATGCCCGCAGCCGTCCAGAGGAACTACCTAGAAGTCGCCGCAGAGGCCATCGCGAGCGTCAACAGCGGCCTGTCATCGTACGAGGATGCCGTGCGCAGGGCGGTGTTGGAGCTGTCCAGGCGCGGCGTGTCCGTGGTCGAGTACAAGAGCGGGGCGAGGGCGCAGGCCGACGTTGCCATGCGCCGGCACGTCCGCACGCAGGTCATGCAGGCGGGTGCGAGGAACACGCTCGCGCTCATGGAGGAGACGGGCCACGACCTCGTTCAGACTTCGAGCCACGGTGGAAGCCGTCCCGAGCACGCGAAGTGGCAGGGCCGCGTGTTCTCCCTGTCCGGGAAGTCGGGCAAGTACCCGGACTTCCGCTCATCGACCGGATACGGCAGCGTTGACGGACTCTGCGGGGCTAACTGCAAGCACTCATTCGGCATCTACGTCGAAGGCAGGAAGAAGCGTTACGAGAGCGACCCCGACGGAGGCGACGAGAAGAGGCAGGAGCGGTACGAGGCGTCGCAAAGGCAGCGAGAGATAGAGCGGAACATCAGGAAGTACAAGCGCGACTCCGCCGCCCTGCAGGCAGCCGGCATAGATGACACGCCGGAGCGCATGAAGCTCGCCAAGTGGCAGGGCGAGCAGCGGGCGCACCTGGCGAAGCACCCGTACCTGACGCGCCGCTACGAGCGCGAGAACCCGTACGAGACGCAGACGAGGGTGTACGCGCTCACGAGGCAGAAGGTGAGCCGCACTGCGTACATGGCGCACCCAAACACCAAGGCCATCATCCGCGACGCGGGAGTGAGCCAGAAGCGCGTGGGCGAGCTGGTCAAGGCATCCGGAGCGAACTTCGAGACCATGGCGGCGCGAGATCGCCGCGCGACGCTCGATGCCGCGATACGGAGGGCGAAGGTCGAGAAGCGCAGGGACAAGCGCGTCGCCGACAAGGCGGCGAACGTCGTTCTCGCGGGGAAGCAGAACAAGCACATCCCCGGGACCAAGGAGTACCGTCAGCAGCTTGAGAAGGTTAAGTGCGAGGGCGTGTTCCCGGAGCCGAGCGCGCTGACCGTGAGCGCCGAGGAGGCGCAGCGGCTAGTTGACGAGTACGCGGGCACAGGGGCGGTCATGCCGTCGAGGAACGGGACGTGGAACTCGCGCGAGGTGTGCGAGGCGACGAGGGTGATAGGCTACGTCGTGACCGAGAACGGCGATAGAATAGACACCAACAGGTTCACCATCCACTACGCCAAGAACGGCGTCCACATCGTACCGGCGGCACCGAGGGAGGAGCAGGCATGAAGATAACCGAGGCCATAGAGCACTACGGCAAGCGAGTCTCCGTGCGCTGCGCCGACGGCGAGGAGATCACCGGCAAGCTCGACTACTACCAGACGCACGCCGATGACGCCGACGACGCCGAGCGCATAGGCATCGAGGAGATGCCCGGGTTCCTAACCGACATACCCATCGATGAGGTCGAGAGCATAACGCCGCTCGCGTAGCGACAGGCGCAGCAAAGACACCGAGCCGCCCCACGGGGCGGCTTTTTTGTTCCCGAGCGACACCTGCGGGAAATTACGGGCACGCGAAGGCAGGGCGGCGACAACAGCCCGCGAGCGCGACCACGGCGACAACGGTGGGCCATCCAAGCGCGCAGGGAAGCGCGAAAACCAAACACGGAAGGAGACGGAGATGGCGAACCAGAACACCGACCCCCAGAACACGGAGCCGCAGGGCGGAGACCCGCAGGAGCCGAAGAAGGAAGTGGTGTCCCTCGCGAAGTACGAGCGCGAGAAGGCGGAGTGGGAGGCCGAGCGCGAAAGCCTCAAGGCCGAGCTCGCCAACCGCGACAAGCAGATCGAGGACATCACGGCGAAGGTCGGCGACACCGAGGCGATGCAGAAGGCCCTCGATGAGGCAAAGGCTAGCAACGAGGCGTTCAAGGCGGACGCCGAGAAGCGCGAGGCTGCCATGCGCCGCGACTTCGCCATCGACACGAAGCTGACCCAGATGGGCGCTCGCAACGTCAAGGCGGTGCGCGCCGTCATCCCGAACCTCGATGACGCGCAGCTCGATGACAGCGGCGACATCAAGGGCATCGACTTCGACGCTATCAAGAACGACAACGCCTACCTGTTCGCCGACCAGCAGCGTTTCGACACCGGCGGCGAGCGCAAGGGAGGCACGAACGACGGCCCCGCCATGACCATCGGCGAGGCCCTAGCACAGATGGGAGACTAAATGATCACCCTCACCGACCTCGCGAAGAACGCCCAGGACAAGATCACCCAGGGCTTCATCAACGAGACCATCACCGACAGCTACCTCCTCGGCGCGCTCACGTTCGATGACTGCCTGAACTCCACGGGCACGTCCGACCTCGTGTACGGCTACAAGCGCGTCACCACGCCCATGGAGGCCGCGTTCCGCGCGCTCAACTCCGAGCCTGCCGTGAGCGAGCCCAAGATCGAGCGCATCACCACGCGCGTGGCCATCCTGTCCGATGCGTGGAAGATGGACCGCGTGTCCAAGGACGCCGCAAGCGACCTCTACCAGCTCCATCTTGAGGAGTCCAAGAACGCCATCATCCGCAAGTTCAACAAGACCATCATCAACGGCGACACCGATGTGGAGGAGAACGGCTTCGACGGCCTCAACAAGGCGCTGACCGAGAGCTCCACGGAGTTCCAGAGCGCCGTCGACCTCTCCACCATCACGCAGGCGTCCGCGCTCGCGTTCGCGGAGGAGATGGACAACATGCTCTCCGCCCTCACCCGCACGCCCGACGTGCTGCTCGTCTCCCCGTTCATGAAGGTCAAGATCAACGCCATTCTGCGCATCCTCGGCCTCGCAACCGCGTCCGCCGACACCGCAGGCCGCCGCGTGTCCCAGTGGGACGGCATCCGCATCGAGGAGCTGCGCGACGGCGCTCACACCACCAACGACGTCTACGCAGTCTGCCTCGGCATCAACGAGTTCCACGGCATCACGCTCAAGGGCGGCAGCGCCGTCAGCGTCCACCTGCCCAACTGGAACGAGCCGGGTGCCGTCAAGACCGGCGACGCCGAGTTCGTGTGCGGCTGCGCCCTCAAGAAGACCAAGGCCGCAGGCGTCCTCCGCGCCGCGCCCGTGGCTGTGTCCAAGGTCACGCTCTCGCAGAAGACCATGAGCATCGGCATCGGTGCCAAGAAGACCCTCAAGGCGACCGTCGAGCCCGCCAACGCGACCGACAAGACCGTGACGTTCGAGTCCTCCGACCCCTCCAAGGCAACCGTTGACGCCAACACTGGCGAGGTCGAGGGCAAGGCCGCAGGCAACACCAACATCACCGCCAGGGCAGGGGGCAAGACCTCCGAGGCTTGCGCCGTGACCGTCAGCGGCGAGTAGCGGCATGGAGCAGGGCAAGCCGACATACGAGCAGTACAAGGCTTCCGGCGGGGAGCTGGACGAGGCGGCCTTCGCCTCGTCCCTCCCCCACGCCCTGTCCGCCGTGCGCGACGCCATCTTCCCGAACGAGCCGGACGGCTCCGACGAGTGGATGCGTGCCGTGTTCGCCGCCGTGGCGGTGGACGCGTCGTACGGGGCGTCCGGGGGCGTTGCCGAGGGAGGCTCGTTCTCCATCGGCTCGTTCAGCTACTCGGAGGGCTCCGCCGGCGGCTCGTCGTACCGGGCGGACATGGACTCCGCCATCAGGCGCGAGCTGGTCGGAACCGGCCTCCTCTTCTCCGGCATTGGAGGCATCCGATGAGGCCGATACCTCGCTCCGCGAGGCCGTCGACCGCATCTGTCAGGGTGCCGAAGGGCGGGGACTACGGGGGCGAGTTCGAGGAGCCGTCCGCCATCGAGCGCGTGCGGTTCGAGCCCGCATCAGCATGGCTCGTCCGACAGTACGGCCTCGGTGACGGGGCGCAGGGTCTCGTCTTCATCGACGGGGCCGACAGCCCGGGGGCGTTCGAGGTCCCCGTCGGCTCGAAGCTGCGCATCGACGGCGGCGAGTGGATGAACGTGACCCGGTGCGCGACGCGCCGGGCGTTCGGTAAAGGCGTCCACCACTGGGAGATCGAGGTGAGATGACATGGCCACGGCGTTCGACTGCGAGGTCGAAATCGACATATCCGCCCTTGAGGCGCGGTTCAGCGCGAAGGCCATCGCCGATGCGCAGGCGCTTCTCGTGTCCGACATCGCCGAGGACATGAACGTCTACTGCATGCGCGACTCCGGCTACCTGCAGGAGCACATGCAGACGGCGACGGACGCGCGCGAGGCGCTGATCATCTGGGACGCTCCGTACGCGAAGTACGCCTACAACGCCGACACCGCCAAGACCGACAAGAACCCGAACGCGCACACGCACTGGGCCGAGTTCGCGAAGCAGCAGCACCTCGAAGAGTGGAAGCAGGACGCCCTCCGGCTTCTTGAGGAGAGGCCATGAGCCGCCCGGACGTTCCGGAGGCAGCGAAGAGCCTCCTCCTAGCGGAGGGCTACTCCCCCGTCGTGGTGTCCCGCCTCGACGCCGTGGGCAAGAGGGAGGCCATCGTGCTGCGCCCAGCGCCGTCAACGACGAGCGCACGGTACGTGGACGGCAGCAGGCGCATCGCGTACGTGCTGCAGGTCCTGTGCAAGCGCGAGAGCGAGCTGCAGGCGATGGAGGAGTCCCACGGGATAGCCGAGCTTCTGGATGGAAGCCACCTCCCGTCCCCGACCGACTCGTACCAGTTCGTCAGCGCGGAAATCTACACGGAGCCGCAGGAGCTGGGCGTCGATGAGTCCGGCTTCTACGTATGGGAGCTTCGGATAAGAGCAAACATCATCATCATCTGAAAGGACACACAGCATGGCCAAGAAGAGCGACCTCGGCTTCGCGCCGAACTACGCAAACGCGCTTGAGGTTGACATCACGCCCGACGCTTCCAGCCCCACGTGGGCCATCCTCTCGCGCGGCATCACCAACATCACCCCGTCCCCCAACGAGAACGCGGAGGACAAGGACTACTACGACGGATACGGCGTCCCCGAGACCAAGGTGACGAGTACGCAGATTCAGTACGAGGTCGAGGGCGACCGCTGCTACGGCGACCCAGCCCAGGACTACATCTCCTCCTGCGCGCTTGAGACCGGCGACGGGCGCAAGACCCGCTTCCGCCACACCGCCCCGAACGGCGACGTCATCGAGGGCGACTGCACCCTGCTCAACCTCACCCCGAACTCCGGTCAGGGCGAGGCGAGCGCGCCCGGTGCGTTCACCTGCACCGTCGCGACCGCAGGCTATCCCGAGTTCAAGCCGGCGAACAAGCTCAAGCTGCCCACCGCCGTCACGGCGGAGGACGTGAGCGTGGCGGTCGATGCCAAGATGAAGATCGAGGCCACCGTAACGCCGGAGGATGCCAACGGGAAGTGCTTCTTCGCCTCCGGCGACACCGACATCGCCACGGTCGACTCCGACGGCAATGTGACCGGCGTCTCCGAGGGCAAGTGCAAGATCGCCATCCGCGCGGCATCCAAGCCCGCCATCCTCAAGACCATCGAGGTGACCGTCACCGCGAAGACGGAGTAAGCGACACCTTCCATAACCTCCGAACCACGGGGGCGCGGGCTTGTGAGCGGCCCGCGCCCCTCTTTTCATGCCTTGCTCACGGGCAGAGAGAGGAAAGCGAAATGGAAATCCTGCGCCTATCGAGACCCTACGAGGACATCTACTTCGAGGACCCGGAGGACAACCCGGACACCCCGCGCTTCCGCGTGTTCTTCGATGACGACGGCATCGAGGAGATGCTGCGCAAGGTGGCCGACGCCATCGACCGCGCCCAGGCCATCGACAAGAAGCTGCAGGCCGCCCAGACCGCAGAGGAGCGCGCCGAGCTGACCGAGATGATGACCAAGCTCGAGAAGCGAGTCATCGTCGCCTTCATCGGCGCGGAGGGGTACGACCAGCTGCTCGAATGGATGGGGGACGGCGAGCCCATCGACCCGTCCAAGTACACGAGCATGCTGGGCGAGGTCATGGCCTCGTTCCTCATGCTGTTGGGCCGCAAGGCGACCAACGAGCAGCTGCGCAAGTGCGGGCTGTACTACTCGCAGGAGAGCGCGCAGACCAAGGCGTTCCTGCAGGCGCAGCGAAAGAACCAGCCCAAGGTCATCCAGGGCGGCAAGGGCAAGAAGAGCCGCAAGTGAACGCCTGCGACCTCACATCCCGCCGCGTAAGGCTCGAAGACGGTGGCAGCGCAACGCCGTACCCGTGGAACGGCGAGGAGGTGCTGGTGCGCGACGATGCCCTCACCGTGCTCAAGTGCATCGAGCTGCTGCAGGACGAGGGGATACCCGAGGACGAGAAGGCTGCGGAGTTCATCCCCGCGTTCTTCGCCGACGCAGCCGATGCATTCCTCGCATGCGACTACGACCCGCGCGAGTTCAGCAGGCTCATCGAGTCCGCCGTGTGGGACGTGTGCGGCATAGACCTCAAGGGGGACAAGCCGCACGAGGACCCGCTGTGGGACCCCGTTGAGGACGCCGCCTACATCCGCATCAGCTTCCGGGCGGAGTACGGCATCGACTGGGACGCCGTGCGCGGAGAGATTGGGTTCGCCGAGTTCGTCGCGCTCGTCGGCGGATGCTCGATGGACACCCCGCTGGGAAGGGCCATCTACTACCGCAACCCCAAGACGCGCCCGCAGCGCGCAAAGAAGAACGCGAACAAGAAGGAAATCGAGGAGTGGGAGCGCCTGCACAGGGCGTACGCACTCGGGAAGCGCCGGAGCTCACACGGCACGAACGAAGGGAATAACGCGGCGATGAACGATGCGTTCGCCGCCCTCAAGCGTGCAGCGAGGTGAGCATGGACGGCTCCGTCATCATCAAGGCGGTACTTGACTCCTCCGGCGTCGAGAAAGGCGTCAAGGGTGTAAAGAACAGCCTCAACAGCGTCACATGGGACGGGATAAAGAAGGGCGACGCGGCGGCGCAGAAGCTGTCCGGCTCGCTCAAGACGGCAGGCACCGCAGCGACCGTCGGCCTCACCGCGCCGATCGTCGCCGCCGGTGCCGCCGCGTTCAGCACGGCGGCGAACTACGAGCAGGCGACCGCCCGCATACAGTCCGCCCTCGGCCTCACCGCCGAGGAGGCGGAGCGCCTGGGAGACGTCGGCGAGGGCATCTACGAGAACGGCTTCGGGGCGTCCCTCGACGCCGTTTCCGACGCGCTCATCACCGTACGCCAGAACCTCGGCGACCTCAACGACCAAGACCTCGAATACGTGACGCAGGCCGCGCTCACGCTCTCCGACACCCTCGACATGGACGTGGGCGAGAGCGTGCGCGGCGTGAACGCCCTCATGAACGGCTTCGGCCTCTCCGCGCAGGACGCCATGGACCTGTTCGTGGCGGGCGCGCAGGACGGCCTCAACTACTCCGGGGAGCTGGGCGACAACCTCGCCGAGTACGGCCCGCGCTTCGCGCAGATGGGCTTCTCCGCAGAGGAGTACTTCTCCATCCTCAAGACCGGAGCCGACAACGGCGCGTACTCGTTGGACAAGGTGAACGACTTCCTCAACGAGTTCCAGACCTCGCTCACCGATGGCCGCATGGACGAGCAGATCGGACGTTTCAGCGAGTCCACGCAGCAGCTCTTCGAGTCCTGGAAGCAGGGCGGGGCGACCGGGCAGCAGGTCTTCGAGGCGGTCATGGGCGAGCTCGCCAAGATGCCCGACGGCTATGAGAAGGCGAACATCGCCTCCGAGCTGTGGAGCAGCCTGGGCGAGGACAACGCCATGGGCATGATCACGAGCCTCGCGGGCGTGGAGAACAAGTACGGCGACGTGGCCGGCGCGGCGGGCGCGGCAGCCGACGCGGCGTCCGACAGCTTCGCGGGCAAGGCGCAGAGCGCCATGCGCGAGCTGCAGGGTGCCATCGAGCCACTGGGGCAGCCACTCCTCAACATCGCCACCAACGTCGCGGGCGTCGTCCGCTCCTTCGGCGAGTGGTTCGACGGCATCGGGGAGGGCGGCCAGATGGCCGTGCTCGCCATCGCCGGCATCCTCGCCGCCATAGGGCCGGTGCTGTCCGTCGCGGGCAACCTCGTGACGGTCATCCCCGCCATCACCGCCGCCCTGAGCGGAGCGGGAGGTGCCGCCGGGCTGTTCGGCGGCGCGCTCACCGCGCTCACGGGGCCGGTTGGCATCGTGGTGGGCGTGGTGGCCGGACTCACCGCCGCCATCGTCTACCTGTGGAACACGAACGAGGGCTTCCGCACTGCGGTGACCGAGGCATGGAACGCCATCTGGGGAACCATTCAGGGCGTCATCGCGCAGCTGCAGCCGTACGTCCAGCAGGCGTGGGCGGCCATCTCCAACGCGGTCATGCAGGCCATGAACGTCATCATGCCCATCGTGAGCGCGGGCTTCCAGTTCATCATCGCCGTGGCAGTCCCCATCCTGCAGCAGCTCTTACAGAATGTCGGCAACACGTTCCAGGTGATACTCTCCACCATCACCAGCGTCATGAACGGCATCGCGCAGATCATCCAGGGCGCGTGGACGCTTATACAGGGAATCTTCCAGACCGTGCTGGGCCTCATCAACGGCATCGTGACGGGCGACTTCTCGCAGATGCAGGCGGGCATCGACGGAATCATGTCCGGCATCACGGGCATCGTCTCCGGCGCGTGGAACGTCATCATGGGCGTGGTGAGCGGTGCCATCAACGGCGTGGTGACGACGGTGCAGAACGGCCTGAACACGGCGCTGTCCGTGGTGCAGGGCATCTTCTCCGGCATCGAGTCCGCCGTGAGCAACGCCATGAACGGGGCGAAGAACGTGGTCTCCGGCGTCATCAGCGCCATCAAGGGGTTCTTCAACTTCCGCATCTCGTGGCCGCACATCCCGCTGCCGCACATCCACTACGACCTCATCGAGGTGCCGCTGCTGGGCAAGATTCCGAACCCGGCCACTCTGTCCATCAGCTGGTACGCGAAGGGCGGCGTCTTCAACGGCCCCAGCGTCATCGGTGTCGGCGAGGACGGTCCCGAGGGCGTCGTGCCGTTCAACAAGCGAGGGGCCGCGCCGCTCGCCGAGGGCATCGCCGAGCAGCTTGAGAAGCTGGGCGGGGGCAAGGGCGGCGACACCAACGTGACAATCAACCTGTACGCGACCGTGCGCGAGGAGGCGGACATCCACAAGCTCTCGCGCGAGATCGCGAAGGAGATAAGGCGCACCGAGTTGAGGCAGGGGGCATACGCGTGATCTACAACGGATTCGACTTCTCCCCCTGGTTCAAGACCAAGCTCATAACCCGCTCGCTCCTCCCCGAGTACGAGGTGGAGACCGAGGACATCCCGTACCGCCCGGGCGAGCGGTTCATGCGCGCGAAGCTCAAGCCGCTCACCATCACCGTGCGTGCGGAGTGGCGGGCGCGCCCGTCCGACGACATGGCTGCGCTGCGCCGCACCATGGCCGCGCGCCTCGTGTGCCTCAAGGAAGCGCCCCTCGTGCTCGACGACGAGCGGCACCTTGGGCTCAGCTACATGGCCGTGCTCACCTCCCCCGGCGAGCTCGACAACCTGTGGCACACGGGCAGCGCCGAGCTTGAGTTCACCGCGTACGACCCCATCGCCTACGGCGCGACCAAGCGTGGGGCGGTGGGGTACAGCACCTCGCTCGTCGTTGGCGGTTCGTACGAGACGCGCCCCGTCGTGACGTGCAAGCCCGGAGGCTCCGTGAGCTACATCAGGCTCACGAACATGGACACGGGCGAGTACGTACAGATAACCGCCGCGCTCACCTCCTCCTCGACCGTGGTTATCGACATGGCGGAGGAACAGGTGACGATTAACGGCGCGAACGCGGCGGTCACCTACGAGAGCGACTACTTCGCGCTGCAGCCCGGGCGCAACAGCCTGCGGCTGTCGAGCGGCACGGGCACCATCGAGTGGACAGAGAGGCATATCGGCTGATGCGGCTGTGGGTTACCGACAGATGGGAGGCCTTCAAGGGCCCGATCAAGACGATGGCCTCGTGCGTGGACGTGCGCGAGGTCAACGGCGAGAACGCGCTGACCATCACGTGCCTCGCGTCCCTTGAGAAGGGCGACCGCATCGTGTGGCAGGACAAGAAGGGGCGCTGGCGCGAGAACATCGTGGACGGCGTGACCGAGGAGCGCGCACGCGCCGGCATCGTCTACACCTACTACTGCCCGAGCTCCGCGCAGGTCGAACTCTCGGGCGACTATCTTGAGGACAAGCGCCCGCTGGACACCACCGCGAGCGTGGCAATGGCGTCCGCGCTCTCAGCGAGCCGCTGGACGGTCGGCGACGTGGCGGACCTCGGGCAGGGCGGCACGAACTTCTACCACACCAACGCGTGGGCGGCCATCCACGACGTGGCGGACACGTGGGGCGGCGAGCTTGAGTTCGAGATCGAGGTGTCTGGCAGCAAGGTGACCGCCCGCCGCGTCAACCTGCGCGAGCGCGTGGGAGCGGACACGGGGAAGCGGTTCACGTACACCAAGGACCTCGTGAGCGTGAGGCGCGAGGTGGACGAGGGCAACGTCGTGACCGCCCTCTACGGCTACGGCAAGGCACCGGAGAGCACCGACGAGGACGGCAACCTCACCGGGGGCTATGAGCGCAAGCTGACCTTCGGCGACGTCAACGGCGGGCAGAACTGGGTGGGAGACGCCGACGCCCTCGCCCGATGGGGCAGGCCGGACGGCAAGGGCGGCAAGTCCCACGTCTTCGGCGACGTCGAGTTCGAGGGCTGCGAGGACAAGAGCGAACTTCTCGCGCTCACCAAGGATGAGCTGGGAAACCGCTGCACACCGAAGGTCTCCTACGAGGTTGACGCCATCTCGCTCGCGCGTGCCGGCGAGGGCTTCGAAGGTGCCGACGAGGGCGACACCGTTCTCGTCATCGACAAGGTGTACGACCCGCCGCTGCGCGTTCAGGCCCGCATCACGAAGATCGAAGAAGACGAGCTGACCGAGGGCAAGGCGACCTACACCATCGGGAACTTCCAGACCGTCGGCGAGGTCATGGCCGCCCAGAGGTCGAACATCTCCAAGGCGACCTCGAACCTGCGCCGGACCATCACCAACGCCGTCAACGCGTCTAACGCCGCGTCCTCCACCAAGTGGGGCGCGAGCCTCACCGACACCAAGGAGTACCTTGAGGCGTTCACCAGCGACAGCGTGGCGGGGGCGAAGGACTACACCGAGCAGATCGCCGAAGAGTTGGACGCCGCCCTCAAGGAGTACGCCGAGAACGGCGACAGCACGCTCGAAGACCTGCTCAAGAAGTACACCGACGACGGCATGCTCGACCTTGAAGAGGTCTTGAAGCTCTACACGAACACGAAGGTGGAGCAGAGCGAGGAGGTGCTGCGCGCCATAGACGAGGCGAACAAGCAGTACCTCGAAGGAATCACCGACGCGCTCGACACCGCGCTCGACGCGGCTACGAACGCCATAGACGCGCTGGAAGCCAACCTCGCCAAGGTGCCGGACGACATCCAGGAGCAGATCATCGAAATGCTCAACGCCGAGCTCAACACGACCGGCGGATGGGTCTACGAGGAGCCTGGCAAGGGCATCATGGTCTACGACGCGCAGCCCGCCTACGCGACCAAGTGCGTCAAGATCGGCGGCGGGGTCATCGGCGTGGCCAACAGCAAGAACTCCGCCGGAAACTGGGTGTTCAGCACCGCCATCGACGGCGACGGCATCGCGGCGGAACGGCTCACGGGCCGCGTCCTCATCGGGAACAACAGCTACCTCAACCTTGAGAGCGGCGACGTATACCTGCGCAGCGGCAACATCCTCATCACCGACGGGAACGGGAACAAGGTCTACATCAACGCGACCAACGGCTTCCAGGTGAGGGACAAGAGCAACCGCATCATCGCGGGCACCGTCCTCATGAGCGACGGAACCTCGATGTTCCGCTGCAACATGGTCGGCACGTCCTCGACCAACTACATCACGACCGGTACAACCGTAAGCGGAAACTCCGGCGCGTCGTTTATCAAGGGGAGCACCAACTACTTCGAGGTCGAAGCTGTTCATGCGGTCGACAGCCCCGACTCGTCCTCGACGGACGGCTGCGGGATGTCAACGCTCGACTACGGCTTCCTCCACGCAAACAGGTACTACCGCCAGCTGTGGCTGCATCCGCCCGTATACAAAGGGTATCTGAGCCAACCACCGCAAGAGCTATACATGCGGGCATCTGGCAGCAGCGGAGGGGGTGCCGGATACGTCGCGCTGCGCAACAGCGACGACGATCAAGTCTACATAGATGACGACCGCCTAGACCTCGACAGCACCGGAACCGCCCGAATCAGAGCGCCGAGGTTCGCCATCGGAACCGATCCGAACAGCGGAGGAACCTACGGCATCACCGGCAGCAGGAACGTGGTGCTCACAATCGCCGACAACGGAAACGGCGGCGTGCGGTGGACGTACGGAACCGTCAACTTCATCAACGGTATATGCACTGGCTGGCCCCAATAGGAGGAACCGGATGGATAGCAGGGAACCAAAGCAAACACCAGAACCAACCTACGCAGAGCAGCCCAAGGCGAAGGAGGCAAGCATCAACCTCACCGCACAGGACGACCACGCCATGACCGCTGCGGTCGCGTCCATGGCGATGGCCATGGCGGGCCTCATGGGCCCTGTGGAAGAGGCCGCGCTGAACGACGCGGCAGCCAAGCTGATGGAAGGAGGGAACGATGGCGACGCATGAGATGGCGCTGGACGTCAACAAGTCCACCGCGCTCGCCGCCGAGATCATCACGGCCCGCGTGGGCGAGAGCGGAACGGTCATCGAGGCAACCCTGCTGAAAGACGGGGCGAATCTCACGGGGGCGACCAACGCGCGCTTCATCGCGCTGAAACCAGACCGCACCTACGCAGACCAGGCGGCGAGCGTTTCGGGCAACACCGTCACGGTCACGCTCGACCCGAAGTTCCTGAGCGCGAGCGGCGTCATCAAGACGGCCTACTTCCGCCTCACGGTGAGCGGGAAGACCGAGACCACGCCCGACATCTGGATAAACGTGCTGCCTGACGCCGAATCGCAGGCGGACGAGCCGACCGGGCCGTACGTCTCCGAGATCGAAAGCCTCATAGCACAGCTCAACACGATCAAGTCGCAGATGCAGAGCGCAACGACCTCCGCCAACACCGCCGCCGGCAAGGCCAACGACGCGGCTGCGGACGCAACCGAGGCCGCAAGCGAGGCGCGAGACGCCGCCGATTCCGTCGACGCCTCCAAAACCGCAGCCACGCAGGCGGCGAACAGGGCGAACGACGCGGCGGACGCTGCAGAGGAGGCCGCAGGAGCGGCGAACGGCGCGGCGGCCGATGCCACGGCTGCAGCCGAGGACGCGGAGGACGCCGCGAGCGCGGCGAACGCGGCCACGAAGGCGGCGAACACCGCAGCAGGGACCGCGAACTCCGCCGCAGGGGCGGCCAACACGGCGGCGGGAAGCGCCAACGACGCGGCTGCGGACGCAACCGAGGCCGCAGAGGAGGCGCGGGCCGCCGCCGGAATGGTCTCGCAGGACAAGACCATCTTCCTGGAATACGAGCAGGTGGGCGACGTGAAGTACCTGACACTGACCGACGAAAGCGAGGACTGACATGGCAAGCAAGACCCACATCATGAGCGACGAGACGGGGCAGCGCATCGCCGCCGCGCTTGAGGCGATGGCGCGCGGGTCCCTCCTGTCCTACGACGACGAGGCGGGCGAGTACGCCGGCGTCGACAAGTGGCTGCGCTCCATGCGCGACGGGCGCATCTACACGGTGAAGGTGCCGACGGGCAGCGCCGTGGCGTGCGTCAAGGCCGACGCCAACGAGGGCGTCGCCGTGCCGACGCCCGGAAGCAACACGGCGGCCGCCATCGACCCGTACTCCGCCATCGCCCCCTTCTTCCACATCGACTGCAACGCGACGGTGGACGCCGACGGCGTTCCCCACGTCACCGCCATCTCGGGCGACGGCATGTTCGCCCGCACCGGCGGCAACGGGAACGTCTGGGTGCTCGCGCCGGTGCTGTTCTGGAAGGTAGCGGACGATTCCGAGGGCGACTACACGGTCATCTCCGTCTCCGACACGCAGCTCCCCGGCTTCTCGCCGCAGCCCGGCGCGGAGCTGCCCGACGGGAGCCTCCGTCCCTGCATGCTGTACGCCAAGTACGCGCTCTCGACCTACGACGGCGAGGCCGCGAGCGTGTCGGGGGCGCAGCCGCGCACCCGCGACGTCAGCCACAACTCGCTCGTCACCATCTGCAAGACGGCGACCACCGGCTACAGCGGCCGCAGCATCGCGGACGACTGGTACCTCAAGGTCATGTTCCTGATGAAATACGCCACCAAGAACAGCCAGAGCGTGTTCCAGGGCTGCACGAGCTACAACATCATCAAGCCCGTGACCGTCGCGGCGTCGAACCAGAGCTACGTGGTGGTGGCCAAGAACCACGGGTACGTGGCGGGCAGCGCAGTCATGATCGGGACGGGCGGCACAAGCACCGATCGTGGCGCAGCCGCCGCCCACGACGTGCTGGACTACGGCATCATCAAGCGCATCGAGGGCCACGACGAGAGCAACGATAGGCTCATCCTCGACCGCGCCGCGACCACCGCCGTGGGCAACACGGTGTTCACCGCGCCATGGCCGACGGGCTGCTGCGACGGCGTGCAGGGCGACGGCTCCCCCACCTCGCGCACGAGCGCAAAGGAGCCGTTCTCCCTGCAGGGCATCGAGACGGCCATGGGCATGTACGAGGTCATGAGCGGCGTGGCGCTCAAGTACGACGGCTCCGCCTGCAACCTCATGGTGCTGCCCGACACCAAGAAGGAGGCGTCGAGCATCAGCGCGGACTACGTTGACACAGGGGTGGACCTTCCGGTGTCGGCGTCCGATGGATGGAAGTACCCGGTGCGCCTCTCGAACGCCGGTGGCATGCTGGTCGGCACCGGCTCCGGGGCATCGACGACCACGGGCGTGTGCGACGGCACCTACACGAACGCACAGACGACCAACGCGGAGCGAGAGTTCCCCTCGCTGGGCTACTTGTACAACGGCTCGTACGCGGGCCTGTGGTGCGTCTACGGCTACAACGCCCTGTCGGTCGCCGGGTGGGTCATCGGGTCGCGCCTCTCTGGCACTGGTCGCTCAAGGGGGTGAATCGCCGCAAGGCGAGAGGGGGCGAAGCCCCCTCTTAAAGGGTATGCGGTATAATCGCGCGCAGGGATTCGCGGCGACGGCTCCCGATGTTTTCTGTTCCACTCGCTGGGCAACTTGAACAACGGCTCGAACGCGGGCCTGTGGTACGTCAACGGCAACAACGCCCTGTCGAACGCCAGGTGGAACATCGGGTCGCGCCAATCTGGTTGACATGCGCCTCGCTCTCATTACGCCGCGTCTACCCGCGCCGACCGGAAACGGGAGGCAGCGGGCATGCCTCGTCAACCGACGGAAATGGCCACGACCACCGGGCTGGTAGCTCAGGCGAACGCTCGGACGGCAACCAGAGAGGTGAACCGGTCGGAATGAAGACGTACTGCAGGGGCCTCAGAATCGATCGCGCCATCGTGGAGGAGGCGTACCGCGAATGGAGCGAGGCCCCTGCGGGAAAGAAGAACGCATGGCGCGTCGCGCATGAGCACGGGAGCGCGGCGAACCTCATAGACGAGGTTGCGCGCGAGATCGAAGAGCGCCGGCTTGCGTTCGAGCCCATCCATCGCTACGACCACATAGAGCCGACGAACGGAAAGGTGCGCACCATCGGCGTATCCTCCGTGAAGCAGCAGCTCGTCGATTACGTCGTGGTCCACTGCTGCGCCGACTTCCTCAAGGCGCGGGTGGGGCACTACCAGGCATCGAGCGTGAAGGGAAAGGGGGCGACCTTCACCATGCGCACCATTCGTAAATGGGTGACAGGGGGGGGTCCTCGCTTCTTCGTCAAGATGGACGTGCGAAAGTGCTACCCCTCCACCAGGCACGACGTCGTGCTGGGGATATTCCGCAAGTACGTCGCCTCGCCTGACGTCCTCTACTGCATCGAATCGCTCCTCGCCACCTACACGGGCGGCGGCCTTGAGATCGGCAGCTACTTCTCGCTGCGCGCCGAACAGCTCGTTCTGTCGTTCGCGTACCACCACGTCGAGGGGCTGCACAAGGAAAGGCGTGGAAAGAAACGGGCGCTGGTTGCGCACCAGCTGTGGTACATGGACGATGTGCTTCTGATGGGCAACGACAAGCGCGACCTCAAGGCTGCAGCACGCTCGCTTGAGAGGTACATGAGGAGCGAGCTGGGTCTTGAGCTCAAGCCGTGGAAGATATGCCGCGTGGGAGAGGACGAGCCCATCGACATGGCGGGATACGCCGTGAGGCCGTCGCACGTCGAGGTCCGCGCCGGCACGTTCCTGCGCGGCATGCGCGCATTCAGGCGCTTCGACCGAAAGCCGTGCCTGCGCAGGGCAAGGCGCGTCACCAGCTACATGGGGTACTTCAAGCACGCGGACTGCGATAGCCTCATCGAAAGAAACGACATGCACGCTACGATGCGGGCCGCAAGGCGGTACGTATCGAGGAGCGCGCATGCAAAGGACAACATCGGCGACACCGCTCGACGCCGTTAAGGTCGAGCAGCGCCCTGACGGGCAGGCGGACATCTGGCTCCGCAAGAACATCCAGCAGGAGGAAGTGACGCCAGAGGACGGCGGGGAGCCCTACACGCAGTACACGGCGGACGAGGCCCACATCGTCAAGGCGATGACGCAGGAGGAGGCGGAGGCCGCCTTCGACGAGTTGTGGGACGAGGCCGTGGCTGCGGAAACCCCGCAGGACGAGCGCATCGCCGCCCTTGAGGTCATCGCCAAGACGTTCACCGCGTCGGCGTCGCAGCTCGCGCAGATTCGCACCGCCGCGACGCTCTCCATACAGACCATGGCCGCGAGCCTCACCGACGAGCAGGCCATCAGCGTCTCCGGCCTCATCCCGGCGTACGAGGTCGGCAGGGACTACAAGAAGGGCGACCTGCTCACGTACGAGGGCGAGGTCTACCGCGTTGCGCAGGACCACACGTCGCAGGCGCAGTGGGTGCCCGGGAGCGGCACGGAGAGCCTTTACACGCACATCACGCTCGCGGGCGACAGCATCCCCGTGTGGCAGCAGCCGACCGGCGCGCACGACGCCTACAACACGGGGGACAAGGTCCACTACCCGGACGCATCCGGCCCCGTGTACGTCTCGAAGATCGACGGCAACAGCTGGTCGCCGGACGCCTACCCGGCGGGCTGGGAACTCTCCGAATAACCCGAATCGAGCGCCCCTGCGGGGGCGCTTCTCGTATGCGACACCTCCGAGATGATGCAGCAGATCGGAAGGAGGTGACCATGGACCCGTTTCTCTCTCAGATAGCCGTGACGGCCATCACGTCGGCGGTGAGCATCGCCGTCGGGTGGGCCATGGGCGGCATAAAGGGCGCGGCCAAGGAGCGCGCCGAGGCCCAGAAGGCGGCAATCGAGGACAGGGACACGACGCGGCGCATCCTGCGCACGCTCCTCTACTGCCGGCTCGCCGACATGCACCGCCGGTACGTGGTGGACGGGGTGCCCTGCACCCCTGCGGAGAAGCAGGAGGCCGAGGAGGTCTACAGCGAGTACCACGGCATCGGGGGCAACGGATCCGGGACCGCCCTCTACAAGGAGATCATGGCCGCGCACGTGGCCTAGAGGAAAGGAGGCCGACATGGCCGAGTACACGACACGCGACATCGACATCCCGGAGGACGCGGAGGTGCAGGACTATCCCAAGTACGTCCTCCCCGAGAAGCTGTACCTCGCCCTCAAGTGGGCGGCTCTCCTCCTGCTCCCGCTCATCGCCGTCTTCTACCAGGCGCTCGCGGGAATCTGGGGGCTGCCGATGCCGGATGAGATCAGCCAGACGTGCAGCATCCTCGGGCTCTTCATCGGCGCGCTCATCGGCGTGTCCGAGTTCAAGGCGCTCAAGAGCAAGTAGGCGCGGCATGTCGAGGCTCAAGCTGGCTGCTGCGCTCCTCACCGGCGCGCTCGCCGCGACCTGCTGGTGGGGATGGCTCATGCTCGACCATGCGGGGCAAGACGCGCAGGCTCTCGCCGATGCGAACGGACGGCAGGAGGAGCAGGTCGTGTCCGACACTCCGGCAGAGCCGCAGGTACCGCTCTACCTGCAGACGGACGAGAGGTGGGGCGGACTACCGTATGCTGACGCCGACCTCGCCACATCCGGGTGCGGCCTCACCTGTGCGGCTATGGCGTGGCAGTACCTGAGCGGCAAGGAGTGGACGCCGGTGCAGATGCTCAACGCGGTGGGAAACGACTGCGTTCAGGAAGGGCAGAACTATATGCCGGGCTTCTGCTCGTGGATGCAGTCAAACAACCCGTCCATCAGCTACTCGGTCATCTACGAGGACCGTGACAGGGCGCTTCGAGACCTTGGCAACGGCATGCTTGTTTTCGGGGCGATGGAGGGAAGGCTCCACGAGGGCGGCAGGAGCTACGCTGGGCATGTCGTGCTTCTTACAGGAATCGACGGCGAAAGCGCGACCGTCCACGACCCATGCGAGGCGTACCCGGTCGCCCTCACGCATGACGAGTTCAACGCCGTCTCGTGGGACTACTTCATATCGGTTGGAAGGAGCGAGTAATGGGAGAGGAAATCTTGAAAGACGTGGACGGCAACGAGCTGTCCGAGGAGTGCATCGAAGAGCTTACCAACGGGAAGGGTGAGGATGATGAGTAACAGCGGCCTGGTCAACTACACGCGAATCAGCCCCAACCGCAACAGCCCGCGCAACCAGCCAATCAGCAAGATCACCGTGCATCACATGGCTGGCAACCTGTCCGTGGAGACCTGCGGCAGCGTTTTCGCGCCCAGCTCGCGCCAAGCGTCCGCCAACTACGGCATCGGCACCGACGGGCGCGTGGGCATGTACGTCGAGGAGAAGGACCGATCGTGGGCCTCGTCCTCCTCGTGGAACGATCACCGCGCGGTGACCATCGAGGTCGCCAACGACCAGATCGGCGGCAACTGGCACGTGTCGGACGCCGCGTGGAACAAGCTCGTCGAGCTGTGCGTGGACATCTGCCGCCGCAACGGCATGAAGTCCCTCACGTGGACGGGAGACAAGAACGGAAGCCTCACGTGCCACTACATGTTCGCGGCCACCAGCTGCCCCGGCCCGTACCTCAAGAGCCGCATGGCGGAACTCGCCCAGACGGTCACGGCGCGCCTCGGCGGGGCGTCCGCACCTGCGACCTCCGGTGGCTCCTCCGCGCCGTCCGGAAGCGTGACCGACCTCGCCAACCGCGTCATCGCGGGAGAGTTCGGCAACGGCGATGCGCGCAAGGCCGCGCTCGGCGACCGATACGACGAGGTTCAGGCGGAGGTGAACCGCATCCTCAACGGCGGCGGCTCTATCTCCTCGCCCTCTGTCGACATCGACCAGATGGCGCGCGACGTCATCGCCGGGAAGTATGGCAACGGCGACGCCCGTAAGAAGGCCCTCGGCTCCAATTACGCGGCCGTGCAGGCGCGCGTGAACGAGTTGCTGGGTGCGTCGGGCGGCTCCTCCGGCGGTGCCGACATCGACGCGCTCGCCCGCGCCGTCATCCGTGGGGATTACGGCAACGGCGAGGAGCGCAAGCGCCGCCTCGGAAGCCTCTACGACGCCGTGCAGGCACGCGTGAACCAGCTGTTGTAGAATGTCCTACATCGTCACACCCGTGACGAGCAGGGCAAAGCCTCTGCGTAGACCGTAGGCGTAGGTGTTCGCGCTAACTCGCACGTACCCCGCCACTTCTAGTGATGCACCGGTGTCATGGTCCGCTCAAACAGCGCATCGACCACGTCGGCTATCTCAGGTCGACGCTCAAGATCGTGACCCGACTCCCACCATATCGTGAAAAGTCGAATAATACCGCCGGCGACAAACTCAGACGTCG
>ENA-ORTU01000738-ORTU01000738.1-human-gut-metagenome-genome-assembly--contig:-NODE-738-length-38057-cov-8.301458_pt1 | contig 38057 bp, 45 predicted proteins | sample MGYA00241910_ERZ509184 | MGnify/ENA primary metagenome ERZ509184 (study PRJEB26280, sample SAMEA2338847) | human gut metagenome | biome: human gut; feature: human-associated habitat; material: faeces... | reverse complement strand
ATGTAAGTACTATAAAAGTAAATAATGTAGATTAATATAGTCTATGTTATTTTTTTCTTTATCCTCTTAAGCCTAGGCCTTAAGAGGTAATTTAGAACCTATTATATAGTCTCTAAATTAAAAGTATTATATTGTATTATAATAATTAATATGATACAATCAAATTGAAGTAGAGAGGAAAAATATGAATTATGTATATCATGGAAGTAGTATTCCTAACTTAGAAGTAATAAAAAAACATAAAAGTACTCATATGAAAGAATGGGTATATGCTTGTCATTCAAAGGTAATAGCAACAATTTTCCTATCAAAACAAGGTAGTGACTTATTTTATTCATTAACAGGAGATGGAAAAAATTATCCAGTAGAACTAGTAGAAAGAAAGCCAGGTATGTTTAAAAAGATATTTAATTGTTCCGGATATATTTATAAACTAGATGCATCTAATTTTAAAGAAAACCAAACTGGATGGCCCGCGGAAGTGGTAAGCAATACAGATGAAAAAGTAATATCTTCTGAATATATAGATAATAAATTATACATAATAATTGGAGCTAAAGCCGCTAAAACATTTTTTCCAGATGAAGATTATAATAACCTAATATTTAAAAATAATACACTATTTGGTAAATTAGCAATAGTTTTGCCACATCCCTCACCACTTAACATAAAATGGTTTAAAGATAATCCAGACTTTATGGAAAAAAGAATTATTGAAATAAAAAAAATAATAAATAATACATTAAATAAAGATTAAAGGTACTAAAAAATAGTATCTTTTTATACTAGTCAAGTTAACCAAATTAACATTATTTACATATACTACTTTGAAGGTGATAACTATGAATAATAATGAATATAGAGCGGTTCGTAAAGTAATAATTGATCCAGGTCATGGAGGTACGGATGCAGGTGCTACTGGAAATAATTTACTAGAAAAAGACTATAATCTATTAATATCCAAATACATGTATGATAGATTTAAAGAGTTAGGAATACCAGTAGCTATAACAAGAGATTCAGATACCACATTATCTCCAACTGATAGAGTAAATACCATTTTAAATAAGTTTGGTAACTCCTCTGATGTTATACTAATATCAAACCATGTTAATTCAGGAGGCGGCGAAGGAGCCGAAGTCATCTATGCTTTAAGAAATAGAGATACCCTAGCTAAAAGAATACTAGAAAATATAGGAGCCACTGGACAAGAAACAAGAAAATACTACCAAAGAAGACTACCAAGTGATACCTCTAAAGACTACTATTTCATTCATCGAAATACTGGCAATCTAGAACCGCTAATTGTCGAGTATGGCTTTATTGACGATACCAAAGATGTCGAGTTTCTAAAAGAAAACTATAAAGAACTAGCAGAAGCTGTAATATCAGCAGTAGCAAACTATATAGGAGTACCATACACACCACCAGAGGGAATAACAACCAATACCTATGTTGTTCAAAAAGGCGATTCACTATATAGCATAGCAAATAAATTAGGTACTACTGTTTCAGAACTAAAAAAAGAGAATAACTTAACAACAAATACATTACAAATAGGAGAGGTTCTTCGTATTCCAACTAAAGAAATATATGAAGAAGAAGAAAATGTCTACATAGTCCAAAAAGGAGATACCTTATACTCAGTTGCCATGGCTAATAATACAACCGTGGATGAATTAAAGAAAGCAAATAATCTAACATCCAATATTCTATCAACTGGACAATTACTAAAAATACCAAGTGCATTATTACCAGAGTCAACATACATTGTAAAGAAAGGCGATTCACTATATAGCATAGCAAATAAATTAGGTACTACTGTTTCAGAACTAAAAAAAGAGAATAACTTAACAACAAATACATTACAAATAGGAGAGGTTCTTCGTATTCCAACTAAAGAAATATATGAAGAAGAAGAAAATGTCTACATAGTCCAAAAAGGAGATACCTTATACTCAGTTGCCATGGCTAATAATACAACCGTGGATGAATTAAAGAAAGCAAATAATCTAACATCCAATATTCTATCAACTGGACAATTACTAAAAATACCAAGTGCATTATTACCAGAGTCAACATACATTGTAAAGAAAGGCGATTCCTTATATTCAATTGCCAATAAATATAATACTACCGTTGATGAACTAAAGAGAATCAATAACTTAACAAGTAATATTCTAAGTATTGGTCAGGTATTAAAATTACCAAGTGATAAAGTAAGCGATGTAGAGAAGGAAGAAAATACCATTAGTTATACAGTTCAAAAAGGCGATTCTCTATATAGTATAGCCAGAAAATATTCTACTACCATTGATAAAATAAAAGATTTAAATAATCTAACAACTAATTTATTATCGATAGGTCAAGTATTACTAATACCAACAGATACCAACCTAGAGACAACTTACACCGTTCAGAAAGGCGATTCACTATATAGTATAGCCAAAAAATATGATACTACTGTTGATAGATTAAAACAGTTAAACAATCTAAAATCAAATTTGTTATCAATAGGTCAAATACTAATAGTAAGATAATATAGAAAGTATATAACCATATATTTTCTTTTTTTGTCCACTTTAACCATAAACAAGTTTATGTTTTCCGTGGTATGATAGAGCCAAATAATTTTGTCTCTATCATAAAATGAGTAAGTCTAAGATTAGTCTTCCTCATTATGCTTATTATCAAAAACAAATTATTTTCTATAAAAAAATAAACACCTATGATATAATATAATAAAGTAGGTGTAGCAGGTGAAAGAAGAATTTATAAAAAAATTAAATAATAAAGAATATATATCAAAATATTTATATCTAAAAGTTCAAAAAGAAATCCCATCACTAATACCAAATAATTTTAATCTTGACACATACAATAATGAAGTATTAGCAAGCGACCAAATCAAATATAAAGACTATTTTCAAAATATGTATAACAATATAGACCCAAATATTCATCTAGATGAAGACCAAATAAAAGCCATCCTAACAGATGAAGAATACTCCCTTATAATAGCGGGAGCAGGAACCGGTAAAACAACCACAATGGCTTCCAAAATAAAATATTTAGTGGACATTAAGAAAATACCACCAAACGAAATCCTAGCTATAAGTTTTACTAAGAAAGCTACTGAAGAATTGCAAAAAAGAATAGTAGTGGATTTTAACATACCAGCAGAAGTAACAACTTTCCACTCCCTAGGCCTAATGTACATAAGAGAAATATTTAAACCCCATAAATGCTACGTAGTAGATAAAAACATTCGCAACAGCATCTTTCTAGAATATTTCAAAGAAAACATCTTTCCCTATAAAAACAAAGTAAAAGAACTACTAGAATTATTCACTACCAGTACCGTTAAAAAAATATGGTTATTCGGAGATTATTTCCAAAGAAACTATCAAAAATACAACACTTTCCAAGAATATTTCCAAAACTATAAAATAGATAGATTAAAAGAAATACCTGACTTAGACAAATGGCTAGAAGATAGAATAAATAAAGACATAAACGATTCCGAAGTAATATATACCATTCGTGGAGAAATGGTCAAATCTAAAGGTGAAGCCATAATAGCCAATTTTCTATACATAAATAGCATTGACTATGAATATGAAAAAGTATATGAAAAATTAATGCCTGATAACAAAACATATAAACCTGACTTCACTTTAAATTTAGGAGGAGAAGAGGTATATGTTGAATACTTTGGATTATCGAATTATAAAGATGATGAATTAAATAGATACAATAAAATAAGAAAAATAAAAGAAGATTACCATGCTAGGCACCATACCAAGTTCATAAAGATAGATTATCAAAGAGGAGAAAATTTAGAAAACACCCTAAGAGAAGGACTAACAAAGATGGGCTTTATATTAAAGAAAAAAACAAATATCGAAATATATAATAGAATTCTAGATAATAACGAAGTATCACAATTATTCCCCTTTAGAGATTTTCTTTACTCAGTAATAGATGGGATAAAGTCATCAAAAAATAGAAAAGACTATTCAAAGTTGGCAGTAAAATATATAAACACCTTAACTTCACTAGAAGAAACCGAAATGTGTCAAAAACAATATACCTATATAAACGATTTCTATCTATATTATCAGAAGAAATTATATGGCAGTGAAAACTATGGTTTTGACTTCAGTGACATGATATATTACTCCAATCTATACATAAATAATATTGGTACAAACACTAACTTAAAATTCCAGTACATAATAATAGATGAATATCAAGATATATCCGAAGACCGCTATATCCTAGCCAAAAATGTGTCCACAGTAAATACTGCTAAAGTAGTAGCGGTAGGCGATGATTGGCAATCAATATTTTCATTTGCAGGTTCCAAAATAGAATATACATATAATTTTCTATCATATTTCCCAACAGCTAAAATATTAAAAATATCAAAAGCTTATCGTAACAGTAGGCAACTAATAAAGTATTCTAGTGATTTTATAATGAAAAATACTGATCAAATATCTAAACAACTATTGTCAACTAAAGAAAATCCAAGTCCTATAAAATTTGTTTTTTTTGAAGAAGGAAAAGAATACCAAAAGTTAAAAGAATTAATTCTTGCTATTCATAAAAACAACAAAAATAGTCACATATTAATACTAGGAAGAACAAACAAAATAATAGATACTATGTATGAAGAACCAGAGTTAATAGATGATATGGAAACAAAAGTAAAGTATCAAGGATATGATGATATAGATATTGATGGAATGACAATTCATAAATCTAAAGGACTAACTAGTGATGAAGTAATAATAATAGGCTTAGATAGTAGGTTTCCTAAACCATATTATGGTGATTTTTGGCTTAAAGAAATATATAAAAATAATTGGTATGAAGAAAAAATACCATTTGCAGAAGAACGAAGATTATTTTATGTAGCCTTAACGAGAACCAAGAATAATGTATATCTATTAGTAAATAAAGATGCTGATAACCGTAGTCCCTTTATAAATGAGATATATAATATAATGATTAATAATAAGGAAAGTATATAACCATATATTTTCTTTTTTTGTCCACTTTAACCATAAACAAGTTTATGTTTTCCGTGGTATGATAGAGCCAAATAATTTTGTCTCTATCATAAAATGAGTAAGCCTTAAGATTAGTCTTCCTCATAAAAGTATTATTAAAGTTTACACCATTTTACATATGAAAAGCTTTATAAAATATAGAATTATCCACACTACCTGTGGACAGATTAAATAAATTTGACAAAAATTGACAAAATTAACAAAAACCTGTTGACAAGTACTAATCCATATAGTATACTTATTGCGATATTAAGGCCTACCAAATTAATGAATTTTTTGAAGACTTTTTCAAAGAAATTCATTAATAATATTTGAGTAAAAGTACAAATCTAAGAATGGGCGAAATCTGAAAATAAGGAGGTTATTGCTAGAGTAACAACACATAACGCTCTAGTTTGAAAAATAAAAAACACCTAATGTGTTATTAAAGGTAATTCCTATAAAAATGTATAAAAATTATTTTATTGTTGATTAATATATCAACTAATCCCTTTTTTATGTTAGATATTAAATAAAATTCACAAAAATCTGTTAAACCTATATTAAATTAAAAAGTACAAAACTTCAAAACCCTATTGTAGAAAAAATTAAAAGTAGGAATTACCACTCATTTATTAAATAGTTCGTTTGTTATAATAATTTGTTTTTGATTTATGTTTTTGTTTTTAAAATATAAAAATATATTTACTCCAATTAGTAAATAAAAAAATAACTATTATCCATTCCCAGGGTAATAGTTATTTTAATTATATAATTATTTATTTTTATTAGGAATTTCTTTCTTATTAATAACTTTCTTAGACTGAACATCTTTTTTACTATTGTTATCATCTTCTTTAGTATGCGTTTTAATGCCCATAACAATAGGTAAGATAATAGGAACTCTACCAGTCTTATCTGAAAGAATTGGCATAAGACCATTAATAATTTCTGACTTCATATCATTAAAGTTAAAGAATTTCTTTTTAAGTTCCTTATTAATAATAATTTCTGCATTATGTTGAATTTCCTTAATTAAATCAGTATTTTCATTAACAAGTATATAACCTCTAGTAGTAATTGCAGGACTACCTAAAAGAATCTTATGCTCAATATCGATATTAGCAATAATAACTAGAATACCATTAGTACTCATAAGAATTCTATCCTTTATAACTGCAGACCCAACATCACCAATTCTTGAGCCATCGACATAAACTTCACCAGCTTGTACTTTACCATCTTTATATAACTGTCCTTTATCAAGAGCAAGAACATCACCATTTTCTAAGACAAAAGTATTTCTTCTTGGAATGCCACACATAACACCTAAATCTGTATGCTTTTTAAGCATTCTAAATTCACCATGGTAAGGAACAAAGTATTTAGGCTTAAATAATCTAATCATAAGTTTAAGTTCTTCTTGATTAGCATGCCCTGAAGAGTGAATTTCACTCATTGTATTAGTAAATACCTTAACACCTTTTTTATAAAGCTTATTAATAGTTCTTGATACAGAAGCTGTATTACCTGGAATAGGGGAACTAGAAAATACTACTATATCATTAGGCATCAAACTAATTTGTCTATGTGTACCAGCAGCAATTCTAGATAGAGCTGCTAGTGGTTCACCTTGGCTACCAGTACAAAGTAAACATACTTCACCAGGTTTTAAATGATTAGCCTCTTCCGCAGTAATAATAATACTCTTATCCTCAAAGTAACCACACTTAAGAGCAATATCAACCATGTTTTCCATACTTCTACCAAATAAAGCAATTTTTCTATTATTCTTTTTACAAGTTTCAATAATATGTTTAATTCTATAAACATTTGAAGCAAAAGTGGCTAGAATAATTCTATTACTAGTATAAGTAGAGAAAATTTCTTTTAAGTTTTCATCAACAACACTCTCACTAAGAGAAGTGCCAGGACTCATTGCATTAGTAGAGTCACTCATAAGTACACTAACACCTTTTTCACCAATTCTTGCCATCTTATGTAAGTTAGCCATTGGTCCAATAGGAGTCATATCAAACTTAAAGTCACCAGTCATAACAATAGTACCATCAGGAGTCTCTATTGCAAGACCATGAGAATCAGGTATCGAGTGGGTTGTTCTAAAAAATTCAATATTAAAATATTTAGTTTTAATTACAGTGCCTTCATCATAAACAACCATGTCTTTGTAGACAATATTTCTTTCATCTAATTTTTTATCAATAAGCTCTTTAGCATTAGCGGGAGCATAAATCTTTGGAATAGTAACCGATTGCAAAAGAAAAGGAATACTACCAATATGATCTTCATGTCCGTGCGTAATAATTAAAGCCTTAATTTTACTTTCGTTTTCTTTTAAAAATGTATAGTCTGGTATAACATAATCAATACCAAGTAAGTCATCATCCGGAAACATAACACCAGAATCGACAATAATAATTTCATCACCATGCATAACAGTATACATGTTTTTACCAACTTCCCCAAGTCCTCCTAGGGGAATAATTTTTGTATTCATTTAATTTCTCCTTTCAAAATATTTTTTCTCGTTAAAAAATAAAAATTTAATATATTGAATTTTAAAAGAATAACCACTGCCTAATAATTATACAATAATTTTGTTAAAAAAGCAAATGGTAAATTTTATCTTTACATATAGAGTGTGAACCTAAGGTTTCCCACTCATCTTTGAAGCCTAAGTGTCTTCAAAGAGAAATATGGAGCCAAGTATGTCTCCATATTTAAGAATCAGTCATTAAAAAGCAAAAAAATACCTTGTATTTACTATAAACATGTGCTATAATATAACTGTCTTGAAGAAAGAGTGGCATAAAAATCCACTCTTTTATATATATTAATTAGGAGGAAATATGACAGTAGAAGAAAAAATAAGAGAAATGCTTGAAGGACCAGTCAGAGAAGTAGGAGTGAGAATAGACTCCATAAATCTAGAAAAGGAAGATAATAATTTATATCTAAAAATCGTAATAGATCGTGATGAAATAATTGATATAGATAAATGTGTTGAAGTAACAAACATTATCAATCCAATACTAGATAGAGAAGATCCTATAAAAGAATCATACACTTTAGATGTATCGACAAAGGAGAAGGGAAGATAAAAATGAATCAAAAACAAATGAAAGAATTTATGAAGGCATTAAATGCTATCGCTGAAGAAAAGAAAATAGATAAGAGTATAGTTGTTGAAGCTATGGAACAAGCTGTGGCTGCAGCTTACAAGAAAAATGAAGGATTAACTAATGTTATAGCTAAAGTTGATGATGTAACAGGAGATATTAGAATCTATTCATATAAGACAGTAGTAGAAACAGTAGAAAATCCTGACTTAGAAATATCATTAGAGGATGCTTCTAAAGAAGTAGAAGGAATTGAACTTGGTGATACTATTAAAGATAAAGAATTACCACTTAAAGATTTTGGTAGAGTAGCAGCTCAAACTGCTAAACAAATCGTTGTTCAAAGAGTAAAGGAAGCAGAAAAACAAAGCATATCAGGAGAATTCCAAGATAAAGATGGTGAATTAATGGTTGGAACATTATCAAGAGAAGACCAAAAAAATTACTTTGTTGACTTAGGAAGAGCAAGTGGTATTTTACCAAAAGATCAAATAATACCAGGTGAAAAACTAGTTATGGGTTCATCAGTAAAAGTATATGTATCAAAACTAGAACTTGGACCAAAAGGACCATTTATTATGCTTTCTAGAAGTCATTATGGCTTTGTAAAAAGATTACTAGAAATAGAAGTACCAGAATTAAATGATGGCACAGTAATGTTATATTCGGTAGCTAGAGATGCCGGAAGTAGAACTAAAATAGCTGTTTATACTGAATATAATAATGTAGATCCAATTGGTGCTGTAATAGGTGAAAAAGGAAGAAGAATAGCAGCCGTTTTAAAAGAATTAAATGGTGAAAAAATAGATGTAATATTATATGATAAAGATCCAGTTAAATTTATTACTAATGCTTTAAGTCCCGCTAAAGATATTAAAGTAACAATTAAAGATGAAAATAAGAAAGAAGCATTAGCGGTAGTTGGTGACAACAATTTATCTCTAGCAATAGGTAAGAGAGGACAAAATGTAAAATTAGCTTCTCGTCTTACACATTACAAAATCGAAGTAAAAAGTCAGTCAGCGGTTAATGAAGAAAATGCTGAAGAAGTGGAAGCATCTGAGAAATAAAATGAAAAAAGTTCCATTACGTAGATGTGTTGTAACTAAAGAACAACTACCTAAAAGTGAATTACTTCGTATAGTAAGAGATAAAGAAGGACATATTTTTCCTGATTTAACTGGTAAAGCAAATGGCCGTGGTGCTTATATTAAGAAAGATATAAACGCCTTAAACTTAGCTAAAGATAAAAAAATATTAGAGCGTGCATTAGAAGTAAAGATAGATGATACTATTTATGAAGAGATAGAAAAAATAATAAAATAGGAGGTGATACATATGATGAATGTATCCGAATATGCAAACGATGTTGGAAAGAAAGTATCGGAAATATTAAAGTTATGTCAAACTCTAGATATCAAAGTATCTAATGAAGAAGATATGTTATCTGATGATGATATAATTATGCTAGATAATGAAATAGCAAATATGGATGAAGAAGAGGAAGTTGAAGAACTAGAAGAAGAAATTGAAGACTTTGCTGATTCTTATGAAGAAGAACTAGAAGAGATAACATCAAATGATAAGGAAGAAGTACACAAGAAAAAGAATTCTATCAAAAAAGATATCAAAAAGAATGATTTTAGGGCTAAAAGAAAAGAAATGTACAAACATAAAGAAAAACTACAATCAAATACTAATACTAATAGTGATGATGTAGTAGCCTACAAAGAAAATATGACTGTAGCAGAATTAGCAGGAGCCTTAAATGTACCAGCAGCAACATTAATAAAAAAATTGATGGCTTTAGGTATGCTAGTAAATATTAATGCTTCTCTAGATTTTGATACTGCTGAAATCTTAGTAGCAGACTTCAATAAAACATTAAAAAAAGAAAGTACTATGGATGAGGTTAATTTTGAAGAATTAGAAATAGTAGATAGAGAAGAAGACTTAATAGAAAGACCACCAGTAGTAACAATAATGGGACATGTAGATCATGGTAAAACAACCCTTTTAGATACTATTAGAAAAACTAATGTAGCAAGTGGTGAAGCTGGAGGAATAACTCAGGCCATTGGTGCTTATCAAATAGATTATAATGGCAAAAAGATAACTTTTATTGATACTCCAGGACATGCAGCTTTTACTGAGATGCGTGCTAGAGGTGCATCAATAACTGATATCGTAATTATTATTGTAGCAGCAGACGATGGCGTTATGCCACAAACTAAGGAAGCAATTGATCATGCTAAAGCAGCTGGTGTACCAATCATAGTAGCAGTAAATAAAATAGATAAACCTACAGCTAATGTTGAAAGAGTATTAACAGAAATGTCCGCTAATGGCTTACAACCAGAGGCTTGGGGTGGAGATACCATGTTTGTTAATATCTCAGCAGTAACTGGTGAAGGAATAGAAGATCTTCTAGAAAGAATTTTATTACTAAGTGAAATGGGAGAATTAAAAGCTAATCCAAATCGTTATTCTATTGGTACAGTAATTGAATCTAAATTAGATAAAGCAAGTGGTGTAGTAACTAACTTACTTATCCAAAATGGTACTTTAAGACTAGGAGATCCAATTGTCGTAGGTACAATATCAGGACGTGTCAGAACTCTTAAAAATGATAAAGGTGAAAACTTAGTTGAAGCTCTTCCATCAATGCCAGTATCTATAACAGGATTACCAGAAAGCCCATCAGCAGGAGATAAGTTTATGGCCTTTGAAAGTGAAAAGAAAGCTAAAAAGGTAGCAGAACAAAGACAAGAAATAGAAAAAGAAAAGAAAAATAAACCAAAAACACAGGCTTCATTAGCAGATCTATTTAATAGAAAAGAAGCTGGTGAAAAAGAAATAAATATTATATTAAAAGCTGATGTTAAAGGTAGTGAAGAAGCAGTAAAAAATTCATTACTAAAACTAGACATTGAAGGCATGAAAATAAATGTTATCAGAAGTGGTATTGGTGCCATTTCTGAAAGTGATGTTGTATTAGCAGAAGCATCAAATGCTATTATCATCGGTTTCAATATTAGACCAGATCATAAAATATCTGAAACTGCTAAAGATAAAGGTGTAGATATAAGATTATATGATATTATTTACAAAGTAGTAGAAGAAATGGAAGCTGCTTTAAAAGGAAAATTAGAACCAGAATATGAAGAAGTTGTATTAGGAGAAGCTGAAGTAAGAAAATTATTTAAGTTCTCTAAAGTCGGTACCATAGCGGGTTCTTATGTAACATCAGGAGTAATAAAAAGAGGGGCAAAAGCTAGAGTAATAAGAGATGGTGTAGTAGTAAATGATAGCATAATTGCTACTCTAGCTCGTGAAAAAGATCAAGCCAAAGAAGTAAAACAAGGTTTAGAATGTGGAATAACTATCGAAAACTTTAATGATATTAAAGAAAAAGATATAATTGAAGCATATGAACTAAAAGAAGTGAGGAAGTAGAATAATATGAGAAATGAATTTAGTTCTGAAAAACTAGGAAGTCGTGTACCAAATTGTACAAGAAAAGAGTATAGCGAAATATTAGCAGTACATTTTATTACAGAAGATAGAAATAAAGCTAAAGCACAAAAAGAATATCAAACGAGAGGAACTAAAAAGTATACTAAAGAAGGAATTATAGATAGATTATCTGCTAAACCATATAATTTTAGTTTAATAGCTCCTAGAAAAAGTAGTAGAGATGGTGTAAATTTAACTGGTGATGAACGTTCATACTATTATGGATATTATACTTTAGGAACTGAAAAAATTGCTATTCAACTAAAATATCCAGATGTCAAGAGAATGGCAACTATTGAAGAAATAGGATATAATGATGCTAAAAGTGGTATATCATTAGCGGATCTACCTAAAGAAATAAAAGAAAATAGAGAGTATTTACTAGGATATAAAAAAGCATTAGAAGAATTATTAAATAATAATAAAAATTTAAGAAAGTAGGAATAATATGAAAGAAACAGAAATTAGCATAAATCGTAGAAAAAGTGATTATGTAAAGATAAGTGCAGCATCTATTTCACAATATCAAACAGATAAAGATTTTAGAGAAAAAAGAGATAAAGAAAAAGCTATGAATAAATTAAATACTAGTGGAAATAATCCTATACTAATTGAAAAAGGAAAACAGGATAGATTAGCGGGCTTATCTGTTGAAGGAAATCTTTATAATATAGAAGGAATAACTGGAAAGTATAATTTAGTATCATACCACTATGGATATACAACATTAGCAAGTAGAACACTAGCAGTATCAATTCCAGAAAAAAAATATACTGATGATTCGCTAAGGATGATTGGTTATAATGATGCACAAGATGAAAACATTGTTTTTGAAGAATTACCTGAAGCGGTTAGAGAATGCGCAGCCTATCTAGAAGGATATAAATTAGGTTTAGAAAAAAGTAAAACTAAAAAAGCAAAATAAAAGGAGATAATTATGAGTGTAAAATTAGATAGATTAGGACACATCTTTACTGAAGCAATATCAAAAATAATAAATGAAGAAGTAAAAGATGATGATATCAAATTTGTAACCATAACCGCAGTTGATATAACAAATGACTTATCTTATGCTAAAGTATATTTTACTAATCTAATAGACACTGATAGAGAAAAAGTAACTAAAGCATTAAATAGAGCAAGTTCCTTTATTCGTGGTAAACTATTTGATGAAGTAGAAATAAGAAAAATGCCTGAGTTAACATTTGTTTATGACGAATCAATTGAATATGGTAACAAGATAGAAAAGATAATTGATGAAATAAATAAGGAGGAGTAAGTATGAACAATATTATTGACAAAGTATTAACAAGCAATAATATTGTTTTACTTTGTCATAATAATCCCGATGGTGATGCTATTGGTAGTACATTAGCTATGTATCACGCCTTAAAGAAATTAGATAAAGAAGTGGATATAGTAATTAATAAGCCACCCAAAAGATTTAACTTTCTAGAGGGCTTTCAAGATATTAAAGAAGAAAGTAGTAAAGATTATGATACCGCTATTATATTAGATACTGCTAACATAGATAGAGTAAATGATCCAAGTGATATTTTAAATAGAGTAAAGAGAAAATATGTAATTGACCATCATATCAGTAATACTAAATATGGAGATGAAAATCTAGTTAAAGAGCGACCAGCCTGCTGTCAGATAGTATATGAAATAATAAAAGAATTAAATATCGAGATAACCAAAGAACTAGGAGAACCACTAATGACTGGCTTACTTACTGATACAGGTGGTTTCTCTCATCAAGATGTTTTATCAAGTACTTTTGCCATGGCTGAAGACTTAAGTAAAATAGTAAATATATCTCTTCTTTATGATAAAGCCTTAAGAACAATAACTATAAATCAGTTTAATATTAAAAAGATAGCTCTAGATAATTTAGAGTTCTATTATAATGGAAAAGTAGCTATATCATATATAACAGAAGAAGATATGATAAATACTGGAGTAGACCAAAATGACTGTGGTATTCTAGTAAATATCCCTCTAGAAATAGAAGGAATAGAAGTGTCAATATTCTTAAGAAAGTATAAAGAAGAAATAAGAGTATCACTTCGTAGTAAACATATTAATGTAAATGAAATAGTAAAAGTATTTGGTGGCGGAGGCCATATTAATGCTGCTGGTGTAACAGTAAAGATGCCTTATGAAGAAATAAAAAAACAAGTACTAGAGGAAGTAGGTAAGAGAATCAATGAATGGAGTATTAGTAGTAAATAAACCAAAAGATTATACAAGTAGAGATATCGTAAATATCATATCTAAAAAGTTTAATACCAAAAAAGTAGGTCATACTGGAACATTAGACCCATTAGCAGAAGGCGTTCTAATAGTACCGATAGGCAAAGCCTTAAAAGTAGCAGAACTACTAACATCAGAAATCAAAGAATATATAGCAGAAGTCATACTAGGTTATGAAACAGATATGTTAGATATAACAGGAACAGAAATAAAAAGAAATATTCCCAAAGTAACTAAAGAAGATATCGAGAAAACACTAAAAAAATATACTACCAAATATCTTCAAGAAGTACCCATGTATTCAGCAGTCAAAGTAGGAGGAAAAAAACTCTATGAATATGCAAGAAGCAATATACCAGTAACTCCACCTAGTAAAGAAGTAGAAATATACTCCTTAGATTTACTAGAAGACCCCAAGTATCTAACTAACACCATTGAGTTCAAAATAAAATGTAAAGTGAGCAAAGGAACATATATAAGAAGTCTAATTAGAGATATAGCTTATGACTTAAATACCTATGGAACAATGAAAAGCCTAGTACGAATAAAGCAAGGAATCTTTTCACTAGAAGACTCCTATACACTAGAAGATATTCAAAATGATAACTATAAATTACTTACCATAAGAGAAGTACTATCAAATATTCCCGTAACAATAATAGAGAAAGATACCCTAAAGAAAGTACAAAATGGTATGTCTCTTCCCATCTTTTTCAATTCAGAATTATCATTACTAATAGACCATAAAGGAAGAGAAATAGCTATCTATAAAAAAGAAGGAAATATGGATAAACCATATAAAATGATTGAGGTAAACAATGAATAAAATAAGAGTAATGAATGAACTACTATCAAATAAAATAGCAGCAGGAGAAGTAGTAGAAAAAGTCGTATCAATAGTAAAAGAATTAGTAGAAAACTCCGTTGATGCCAAAGCAACAAATATTAAAATAGACTTAAAAGAAGCCGGTATCCGTGAAATTATCGTAACTGATAATGGTATCGGTATGAATAGAGAAGATGCCCCATTAGCTTTTCAAAGACATGCAACTAGTAAATTATATACTGATGATGACTTATGGAATATATCTTCCCTAGGTTTTAGAGGAGAGGCTCTTCCCTCAATCGCCGCTGTATCAGATGTCATATTAAAAACATGTGATGGAGAAGTAGGAACAATGGTTCACATCAAAGGGGGTAAAATAGAGAAAGTAACAAATTCTGAAGCAAGAATAGGTACTCAAATAACCGTAACTAGTATGTTCTATAATACCCCTGCCAGACTAAAGCACTTAAGAAGTCCTTATGCCGAACTAGCAAATGTTGTCGAATATGTCAATAAAATGGCCTTATCATATCCAAGTATCAAGTTTAAACTAACTAATGATGATAAAGAAATCCTAAATACCGATGGTAGCGGTAATCAATTAAAAGTAATAAAATCAATCTATGGCTTAGATGTTGCTAAAAGAATGCTAGAGATAAAAAATGCCAATGATGACTATGAACTAGCAGGTTATATATCCCTACCTGAAGTAACAAGAGCAAATAGAAATCACATGACTATTCTTGTTAATAATAGAGTAATCAAAAATCAATATCTAAATAAAATAATTAATGATGCCTATTCTTCATTTAAAGAAGACACTCGTTATCCAATTGTTGTTATAAATATAAATGCCGATCCATCCCTAATCGATGTCAATATTCATCCATCCAAACAAGATATCAAGTTTAGTAATTTTGAAGATTTAAAAGTCCTAATCGAAGATACCATAACAAGTACTATCAAGAAGAAAATACTAATACCAAAGATAGAAACCAAAGAAGAAGGACCAGAAATAACATATAAAAATTTAACCTTGAATCTAGATAGAAATAACATAGCACCAAAAGAAGAAGAAAAAATATATCCAGATGAAAATAAAGAAAGATTAAATAATCTAGTTAATTTTATTGAAGAACCAAATAATGAGTATGATACCGAAGAAGAAAAAGAAGACTATGCTGAAGAAATAGTCCATGACAAATTACCAGAGTTATATCCAATAGGACTAGCCTTAGGAACCTATATCGTTTGTGAAAATGAAAAAGGAATCTATCTAATTGACCAGCATGCTGCAGAAGAAAGAGTAAACTATGAACGAAATTATTACTTATTATCACATCCTAATAACGATACCATCTCTCCTTTAGTACCAATAGTAATAACATTACCCAATAATGAATATATCAAAATAAAAGAAAATCTAAATATAATGGAAGAATTAAACTTTGAAATAGAAGAGTTTGGTATTAATTCCTTTAGAGTAATATCTCATCCAACCTGGGTACCAAAAGGAAGAGAAGAAGAGATAGTAAGAAGAATATTTGAAGAAATACTATCTAAAGGTAAAGACTTTACACTAGGAAAGTTTAGAGATAACCTAGCCAAGTTAGTAAGTTGTAAAATGAGTGTCAAGGCTAATACTAGAATAACCAAAGAGGCCCAAGAAGAAATTATAAACAAATTAAGAAAGTGTAATAATCCCTATAATTGCCCTCATGGTAGACCAACGATAATTCATTTTACCATATATGAAATAGAAAAAATGTTTAAAAGAAGTGTTTAAAGTACTTCAGAGCCTAAGGTCTCTTTCGTGTTATAGAAAGCCTAAGGTCTTTCTATAATAATTTAGAGCCTTAATAATAAGTCTCTAAATTAAAAATATGTTTGACATACACCATAGATTATGCTATTATAAGTGGCAAGTGGGGTGATATTATGTCATATGAAACAGATGTAATGAGAAATTTAACATTAGCCTTAAGAGAAAACAACAAAAATATTGAAGTACTAAAATATTTATCCTTAGAATTAAGAAGAGCTAATGAATTAAAAGAAATAGAACTAGGCTTAAGAAAAGTAGAAGATTATTCATTTAATCAAAATAATCAAAAGAAGAAGATAAAATAAACATCTTCTTTTCTTTAAAAAGGAGGACAATATGCATAAAATAATTGTCATAACAGGACCAACAGCAGTAGGAAAAACAAAATTAAGTATTGAACTAGCCAAAAAATATGATGGTGAAATAATAAATGCCGATGCCGTTCAAGTATATAAAGGATTAGATATAGGTAGTGCTAAAGTAACAGAAGAAGAAAAAGAAGGTATTCCTCATCACTTATTAGATTTTAAAGAAGTAACCGAAGAATATACCATCTATCACTATCAAAAAGATTGCCGTGAAAAAATAAAAGACATTCAAAGCAGAAATAAAACACCCATTCTAGTAGGAGGAACAGGCCTTTATATAAAGGCAGCCCTATATGATTACAAATTATCTGAAGAAAAAAGTACTAATACTTATGACAACTTAACTAATGAAGAATTATATGAAGAATTAAAAAAGTTAGATAAAGATATCATAATAGATAAAGACAATCGTCGTAGATTAATAAGAGCAATCAATTATTATAAAGAAAATAACGAATCAATAAATAAAAATAAAACCAATAAATTACTATATAATGTAATCTTTATTGGACTTACTACAGATAGACAAGTATTATATGATAAAATAAATAAAAGAGTAGATGAAATGATAAGTCAAGGCTTACTCGAAGAAGTAAAATCCTTCTACGACAAAGGTATAAAATCCAAGCCATTACTAAATGCTATTGGCTATCGTGAACTATATAATTATTTAGATGGTAATGGTACTAAAGAAGAAGCAATTGAAAAAATAAAACAAAACTCTAGACATTATGCCAAAAGACAGTATACCTTCTTTAATCATCAATTACCAGTAGTATGGTTTGAAACAGATTATAATAATTTTAACAATACCATAGAAAAAGTAGCTAGTTACATAGATAGTAACTAACTACTTTTATTCTTTTTCAATTAAAAATCTTTTAAGTTCACTAGGCTCTTTATCATTAATAATAATATCATAAATAAGATCAATAATAGGCATCTTAATCTTTTTATTTCTTAATAATTTCTTAATAGATTTAAGAGTATATAATCCCTCAATAGTAGTGCTTTCAATATATTTATTAATTTCTTCCTTACTTTTACCTTCACCAATAATTTTTCCTAAAGTATAATTTCTACTTTTAACAGAAGTACAAGTAAGTAAAAGATCTCCAAAACCTGCGAAAGAAAGAATAGTTTTTTTATTTCCACCAAGAGCCTTAATAAGAGCCTTAATATCATGTAGTGATTCAGTAATAAACATACTACTAGTAGATATAGGATATCCCATACCATCTAACATCCCTGAAGCAATAGCAATAACATTCTTAATAGCTCCGCAAATCTCTGTACCAACAATATCTTTGGTATGTCTTAACTTAACATAATCATTTTGCATATATTTTAATAAAACATCTTTAGCAGTATTACTTCTAGTAGCAAGAGTAAGACCAATAGGAACCTTATATACAATATCAACTGCAAAAGTACCACCAGAAATAATAGCAATATTATTAGTATTAATATTCTCTCTAACTACATCATATAAAAATCTACAAGTATTTTGTTCAATCCCCTTAGAGGCAATACAAATAACCTGTTTATTATTATAATATTTTTTTAACTCTTTACTAGTACTATCCAAAAACTTAGCCGGAATAGCAATTATAATAAGTTCAGCACTATCTACAACATTTTTCATATCAGTACTAATAACAATATCCTTAGGAATCATAAAATCTACTTTATCACTCTTCCCATTTTTAAGTAATATATTTTTTTCTTCTTCACTATTAGTCCACATTTTAATTTTACATTTATTATTATAAAAAACACTAGCAAGTGCCATACCATAAGCACCAGTACCAATTATAGCAATATTCATTTAATTATCATCCTTTCATTAATCTTAATATCAAAATACCCACTAGGAGTTTCAAATACTTTTCTAACTCCTTTTTTAGGAAGTATAATTTTATTTTTAGTTAAATCTTTATAAACAAATAAAACCTTATTATCATTATCACACATAATAACATCAATATTCTCTTTCATAAAAAAAGTATGAATGCTATTACATTTATCAAATAAAAGAGCTTTATCAATATTTCTAGTAAACATAAATCCCTTTAATCTAGAAAAAAAACTTTTACATTCATATAAATCAATATCTTTATTATTATATAACAGCTTCATTCTACCACCTATAATAATTATATATATAAATAATTAAAATATCAAGTCAATTTTATTCACTTCCTTGATAAAAATAGTCATTTATGATAATATATATGTGGAGGAAATAATATGAATAGAAAAGGGTTCACTCTAATAGAGTTATTAGCAGTAATAGTAATATTAGGAATAATATTGACATTTGCAGTGCCAAGTATAACAAATATATATAAAGAAAGTAAATTAAAAACAGAGGGAATGTTTTTAAATGAATTATCCAAAAGCATAGATAGTTATGTAACATTAAATAGTGATAAGATAGCATTTAACGAAAAAAAGACCGCTACTAAAACAGAAAATAATCAAAGTTTATCTGTAACAGTATACGAAGGTAAAATATCCATAAAAGATTTAATAGATGACCAAATAATAGAAGAAAAAGATTATATAAATCCAGGTAATAAAGATGCTACATGTGATAAGGATAACAAAATAGTCGAAGTATATCGTGACTCTGATTATGTCTATTGTTATAAAGTAAATAAAAATAAATTAAATTGTCTAACTGATGAATACAAAGACTCATTAGATAGTAATTATGCTATAGATACATGTATATGGAAATAGGAGAATAAAATGACAACAATAATAATACTATCAATAATATTTCTAGTAATTGATCAAATATCTAAAATATTAATAATTAAATTACTAGAACCTAATGAAGTAATAACTATTATAAAGAACTTTTTCTATATAATATATACTAACAATACTGGAGCAGCATTCAGTATTTTACTTGGTAAAAGAATTTTCTTAATAGTAGTAGCTATTCTTATAATAGGAATATTATTATATTATATTAAGAAAAATAAAGTAGATGGAAAATTAAATATCATAGCTTTCTCATTAATAATAGGAGGTTCACTTGGTAATTTAATTGATCGTATAGTAAGAGGCTATGTTGTAGATTTCATATCTATAAAATTAGGAAGCTATAATTTTCCAATCTTTAATATAGCAGATACTCTAATTGTAGTAGGAGTATTTCTCTTACTAATAGAAAATACAGGAGGTAACAAAAATGATAATAGATGAAAACAATGTAGGTATTAGAATAGATAAATATTTAACAGATAATACAGAATATACAAGAAGCAAGATAAAAAAGATGATTGATAATGGTAATGTATTAGTAAATAGTAAGCAAATAAAATCAAGTTATATATTAAAAGAAAATGATAAGATTGATATAGAAGAATATAATGAAGAAGTAGATATAGTACCAGAAGATATTCCTCTAGATATTTATTATGAAGATGATGATTTAATTGTTGTAAATAAACCAAGTGGTATGGTAGTTCATCCCGCTCCTGGTAATTATACAGGAACATTAGTAAATGCTCTAATGTATCATACTAATAATTTAAGTACTGTAAATACAAGTATTAGACCAGGAATAGTTCATAGAATAGATGCTGATACATCAGGATTATTATTAGTAGCTAAAAATGATAAAGCTCACAATATTTTAGCGGCCGCCATTGCTAAAAAAGAAGTGGTAAGAGAATACATAGCCTTAGTTGAAGGCATAATTCTAGAAGATACCGCTACTATTGATGCTCCAATCGGTCGTGATAAAAATAATCGAAAGAAAATGGCTGTAACCAGTGAAAATTCTAAAGATGCAGTAACTCATATCAGAGTATTAGAAAGATATAATACTGCCACTTTAATAAGATGTAAACTAGAAACAGGAAGAACTCATCAAATAAGAGTACATTTAAATTATATAGGTCATCCAGTCGTAAATGATCCAGTCTATGGTTATAAAAAATTAATAGATAAAGATTTTGGACAAATGTTACATGCTGAAAAATTAGGTTTTGTTCATCCAACAACAAAAGAGTATATGGAATTTACTGCTCCAGTACCAGAAAGGTTTAAAGAAATATTAGAAATATATAAAAATAAATAAAATGAATAAAATTCTTCTTAAGTATTCATAATGAATATGAAAGGAGAATTTTTAATATGTCACGCCATAAAGTAGAAATAACTGGTGTGAATACTGCGAATATAAAAGTATTAACAAATGAAGAAATGTTAGAACTGTTTAAAAAAATGAATGAAGGAGATCCCTTTGCTAGAGAAGACTTAATAAATGGTAATTTAAAATTAGTTTTAAGTATTTTAAGAAAGTTCTCTGGTAAAGTCGATAATCTTGATGATTTGTTTCAAGTTGGATGCCTAGGACTAGTAAAAGCAATAGATAATTTTGATACATCCTATGATGTAAGACTATCAACATATGCTTGCCCTATGATAGAAGGAGAAATAAAAAGATACTTAAGAGATAATAATACTCTTAGAATATCTCGAAGTATAAAAGACTTAGCCTATAAAACATTAAAACTAAAAGAAGAATTATCAGTTGGTGGAAAAGAACCCACTAATAAAGAAATAGCAGAAAAATTAAAAGTAACAGAATATGAAATATCTGTTGCTCTAGATTCTTTGAAAGAACCAGTAAGTATGTATGAGCCAATATATAATGATGGAGGAGATACCATATATCTTTATGATCAAATAGCAGTAAAAGAAGATGAATATGGTTTAGATAATAGATTAGCACTAGATAGAGCAATGAAAAATTTAAAAAAAAGAGAACTAAATATCCTAAAAGACCGCTTTATAGTAGGTAAAACCCAAATGGAAATAGCGGAAGAATTAGGAATATCACAAGCACAAATATCTCGTATTGAAAAAAATGCCATTAATACTATCAAGAAGAATATTAAATAAGCATATACTTAACTAGGTGATATAAATTGAGATTATCTGATTTACAAACAAAAGAAATAATAAATATGACAACAGGTAAAAGATTAGGTTTAATTATAGATGTTATCATAAATGCCGAAGGAAATATAAAGTCTCTTATTTTAGAGGAGAAAAAGATGAAAAGATTATCAAGCCGTGAAGAATATGAATTAGATTGGAAACAAATAGCCAAAATAGGAGATGACATAATACTAGTAAAAGATAAATATGCTGAATAAAGCCTTGTTAAAAAATAATATTTATATTATAATTAACTTAAGGTGATATAAGTATGAATAGAAAAGGATTTACCCTAATAGAACTATTAGCAGTAATAATATTAATTGCTTTAATAGCAGTTCTCATAGTACCAAATATACTAGATACAATGACCAAAAGTAAAGAAGCATCATATCAACTACTAGTAAAAAATATTGTAACATCTGCTAAAACATATTATGAAGAGTGTGAATATGGTGATTTGTCAAATAGAACTAAATATGGAAGTTATGCTTGTCAAATAAATAATAATACTATAACAACAACTTTAGGAATACTTGCTAATACTGGTATGCTTACCGTATCAGATATCGATCCTAACAACAAAGATAAAAAAGTAGTATTAGATCCTAGAGATACAACAAAAGATATGAGTTCTTGTCAAATAACAATAACTAAAGTAAAATCAAATATAAAAGATGATAATGGAATTACTTCTAATAAGGTAACATACAAAGTAGAAGCATCTTCTGGTAATAACTGTCCAACAACAGAAGAATATAAAAAATAAGAAGGAGAATAATTATGCAGTTAGTAGGAAATAAATGGGATGAAATATTAGATGAAGAATATCATAAAGATTATTTTAAGAAAATAGTATTATATATAAATAAAGCATATAAAGAAAGACCAATCTATCCACCCAAAAGTTATATATTAAGAGCACTATCATTAACTGACTATGATAATGTTAAAGTAGTAATATTAGGGCAAGATCCATATCATGGAACAGGAGAGGCTAATGGATTAGCTTTTGCAGTAAATCCTGGTGTTAAATTGCCACCATCTCTAAAAAATATATATAAAGAATTAAATAGTGATTTAAATATTCCTATATCTGATAAAGGTGATTTAACATGCTGGGCTAAAGAAGGAGTATTACTATTAAATTCTGTTTTAACTGTAGAAAAAGATAAGCCAGCCTCTCATAAAAATTTAGGTTGGGAAAACTTTACTGATGCCATCATCAAAAAGATAAATGAAAAAGATACGCCAGTAGTATTTATTCTATGGGGAAATTTTGCTAAAAGTAAAAAGAGTTTAATAACCAATCCTAAACATTTAGTTTTAGAATCTTCTCATCCATCCCCATTTTCATGTAATTATGGTTTCTTTGGTAGTAGACCATTTTCTAAAACAAATAAATTCTTAAAAGAACATAATCTAAAAGAAATAGATTTCACTGTAAAATAGTATAAAAGAGTAAAATATAGGTACCATATTATTGGTGATAATATGTACTATATAAACTCTTTTTTCTTATATTCATTACTAGGCTTTATAATAGAAAGCACTCTTTTTAAAAATACCATTTTAAAACCAAGCGGTGTTTTAGTAGGCCCCATAACCTTAGTATATGGAGTAGGAGGCTTATCTTTATTATTAACAAATAAATATATATTAAATAAAATTCATACCAATAAAATAATAAAATTAATAATATCATTTATATTATATACCATAGCATTTACCTTAGTAGAATTCACTTGTGGTCATTTATGTCATTTAATATTTGAAATAGATATGTGGAACTATACTAGTAAAAAATATAATATTGGAAAATATATATGTTTAGAATATATGCCTATATGGGGACTATATGGTCTAACAATAACATATATATTAAAACCATTTCTAGATAAAATAATAAAACAAATACCTAGAGAAATAACCTATCTATTCATAATACTCCTTTCTCTAGATTTAATAATAACTATATTAACAAAATAAAAAGATTATAACTTAAAATCGTCATAATCATCATCATTCATATCTTTTCTATCAAAGAAAAGTTTTTCTTTATATTTACCAAAAGTAGCAATTATATTACTAGGAAATTTTTTTAATAAAGAATTATAAATAGTAATATTATCATTATAATATTCTATAGCATTATCTATTTTAATATCAATATCATCAATTTGTTTAGTTATCTTTTTAATTTCATTACTATTATCAATATCATTATATTCTGTTCTTAATTCATTAAGTTCATTTGAAGCTCTAGTAAGAATTCTATATAATTCAAAATTACCAATCTTTCTACTTCTAAGCTTAACAATTTCTCCAAATATTTCTTTCTCACTCTTAATATTACCTTTTATAATAGGAATACTCTTATTAATTAAATCATATTTATTTCTCAAATAAGTATCAATCATACTTTCAACTTCGTTAATTCTAATAATATATTCTTGAAATTTATTATATATAGTAGCATAAAAAACAGCTATAGCACAAGCAAGAACAATAATAATAAAAATACAAATCATTAAGCCTTCCATAAACTCACATCCTAAACAAATTATATCAAAATAATATAAATTTTTCAATATCAAAAATAGATAAAGAAAAAATAATACAAATATCGTATTATTTATGTAAAGTCTTTAATAAAATTAATTGATTCATCAAAAGTAACAAAATCAAGATAAATCATAAGTATTAAGTACCATTCTCCAGTAGTAGGATTAGATACAATAATATGGTCTCTTCCTGATTGTTCAACAATTCCCTCAAAAACCCTATCTTGCCATTTCTCAGATCCAGGAACAGTAACATGGAATTTAGCTTTTTTACCTCTATTCAATCTAAGAATATTCTCAATATAAGATTGTTCTGACGTAATGGGGTTAACAGTGGTTTGTGATTGCTCATAACTTGGAACAGATTGCTGATTAGGAATAGTATTATTATTAAGTCCTACTCCTGGAAAAACCGGATTTTGATAATATCCATTATTCATAATATCACCCTTTCTATTAATATATATGAATAAATTTTTACACTATAACCAAAAAATATGTCAAGTATAAATTGGTTACTTTACAATAAAAGAAAATCTAATTATAATAAAAATGAGGTGAAATGAAGTGAAAATAAAGATAGGACTTTCTAATAGACATGTTCATTTAACTAATGAAGATGTAGAAATATTGTTTGGTAAAGGATATAAATTAACTCCAAGAAATTATTTATATCAACCAGGACAATTCGCTACTGAAGAAACGGTAACTCTAAAAACAAATAAAAATATTAAGGAACATGTTAGAATAGTAGGACCAACTAGAAGTTATACTCAAGTAGAAGTACTAGAGGAAGATAAAGAATATTTTGGGATAAATCCTCCTGTAAGAAATTCCAAAGACTTAGAAAATTCTGAATCAATGACTATAATAGGTCCAAAAGGAGAAATAACAAAAGAAAATATATGTATAATTGCTAATAGACATATCCATATTAATACTAGAGATAAAGGAAAATTAAAAGAAGACGATATTGTCACAGTAGAAGTAAACTCTACCATCTTAGATAATGTCCATATAAAAATTGATGATTCATTCAAGACAGAATTACATATCAATAAAGATGATGCAATAAAACATAATATAACAAATGAAAGTGTGGCTATATTAAAGGAGGATTAAAATGTTCTCACAAATAAAAAAAATAACCAAAATGGCAAAGAAAGAAGTAATTAATAAAGTAATTACTTCTCTTTTTATTCAAGGATTAGCCTTAGTAATACCAGTATTTTGGAGTAAAACAATAACAGAAGTAACAGATGCAAATTATAAAGTAGGATATTATTTAATAATTATAACTTTATTACTATCTTTATTCTATTACTTATGGTCTTATCTAAATCAGAAAACATGGTATACATTATATAACAAAATATATATAGAATATACCAATGCTACTATATCAGAAACCAAAAACATAAATAAAATAAATCTAGGAGAATATACCAATATACTTAATAATGATATAGATATAATATGTAATTTTTTATGTAATTTAGTAACTAGAATACTTCAAATAATAGAATTCTTTATCATATATGCCTACTTTATAAGTTTTAACTTTCCCATATTCATATCAACAGTGATAGTATCAATATTAATGTTAATAATATATATAAAGGCTGGAAGTTTAGTTCAAAAATTAAATATAAAAAGAAAATCAACACTGGATAATAAAACCATCATGTTACATAAATTATATTCTTCATTAGCTAATAAAAAGAATAATATAAATAGTATAATGAATCTATTCAATAAAGATAATAAATCATATCTAAAATATAATCATAAATATAATATAATAATACAAGGAATAATATATTTAGTACTAGGAATAATAGAAGTATCTAGATATGCTATAATATTTTATGCTATTTACTTAGTAAGTATAGGAAACATAGAAATAGGTACAATATTATTAATATATAGTTATTATGATAAAATATTAACAAACTTTGAAGTATTAGGAACAATAACTGCTGATTACCAAAGTTTTAATGTATCATTAAATAGATTAAATAAAGTAACAATGAGAGAAGTAATTGCCAAATAAAAACAACTATGATAAAATTATAGTCGTGATGTAAATGAAAAATATATTAATAAAAATAATAAAAAAATATCAAAGTATTCCCTTTAAATCTCATGATAGTTGTAAATTTATACCAACATGTTCTAACTATATGATTGAAGCACTAGAAGAACATGGTCTAATAAAAGGTTTATTTTTAGGAACAAAAAGATTATTAAGATGTAACCCTTTTACCAATGAAAAATATACTTATGATCCAGTACCAAAGAAAAAAACAAACTATAAATAGTTTGCTTGAATATCATATGGCACGGTAATCGAACGAGTTTCCAAATTACAATTTACCACTTATTAAATTTCCTTTGCTGTTTAAATTATACTATATATTTATAATTTTGACAACCTAGTTAGCAAAACTTTCACTAACTTTTTTTAATAAATTAGTTGGCTCTGTTAAGTATAAATATATAGTCTTTTCTTTTTCAATAACACTTTTTGGTTTTACTTTGATTATCTTAAATAATAATACATCTAAATAATAATCATAATCTTCTGATAATGTATATACCATTATCTTATGCTTTTTCTTTAATAATTCAATATATTCCAAAGCATCTTTTTCATGCTTCATTGTTGATATTGAAGTCTTATATACACCAGTACCAATTATTTTATCAACCATATTTCCATTAGTATAATCTAATAGTTCATTAACTTTATTTGGTTTTAATTTTAAATCTGTTATCTCAACCGATGTTATTTTATTTCTTGATGTCTTATATTCCTTAATTGTTATTTTATCTACATACTTTCCTATAAACTCACATTTTGTTTCATAAGATGTCATATTCCATAGTTCGTTTAAATCATTTTTAGTTAATGCTTTCCTTTTTTCTTCAATGATACTTTCATCTATTGCAAATCTTAACCTATGGTCTAATCTACAATTATTAAAATCATTTGCTGCCTTTTTATCAGTTATATAATAGTTCTCACTAATCAAATTAGATAATTCAAATAGGTTATTTAACTCACTCATAAGAGCCTTTTCTATAAGTTCTTCTCTAATATATGTTCCACAGTCTTTGCACTTATAATAAAGGTAATCTTTCTTCATTTTATTTTTGCAACCATTACAAGCCATTATTCTTCCACATTTAGGACATACTAATCTTTGTATAAATAAATATCTTTTTGACCTATAATAATTTCTACCATTTCTAAATATCATATCTTGGCAGTCATTAAATAAATCTTCTGATACTATTTTAGGAACAACATTTTCTATTTCTATCGTTTCTTTATTATCTAAACTTTTTCTATATTCGTAAGTACCTATATAAGATTTATTATTTAATATGCAAGATATGGAACTATCAGTCCAACTCCTATATGTTATTTTTTCTTCATTTGTTTCTTTATCTTTTTTTATTGATGATATTACATTAGGATACTTTTCTTTTAATATATTTGATATTTGAAAATATGTTTTTCCACTCGCACAAAGTTCAAATATTTCTTTAACTATTTTTGCTTCATCTTCGTTTATAATCCATTCTTTAAGTTTTTTTCCATCTTCATCTAATTTTGTTTTATAACCAAGAGGAGGCTTACCACCAAAATGACCTTTATTAACTGCACTTTCAACTCCGACCAATGTTCTTTCTTTTATTAGTTCTCTTTCAAATTGAGCAAATATACCTAATATACGAGCAAACATCATACCCGCTGCACCATTTGTATCTATCTTTTCACATAAGAACTCAATACCACAATTATATTTCTTTATCTCATTAAAGAAAGTTTCAAAATCAACTATACTACGACTTATTCTATCCATTTTAAAAGCCATTATTAAATTAAATCTCTTTTTCTTCATATCTTTAATCATTTGTTGATATGCTGGTCTATTTTCAGTAGACTTACCACTAATACCAGCATCAGTATATACTTTAAATACTTTATAATTATTTGCTTCACACATTGCTCTTAATCTTTTTTCTTGTTCTTCTAATGAATGACCTTCTCTGGCTTGGTCTGTTGTACTAACCCTTGTATATATAGCAACTAATTTTTCTTCATTATTCATCATTTTCACCACCTATCATATTAGGTAATAATGAAATAAATCTTAAAAGTATTTTTCCTACAGCATTTTTTGAATTGATATCTTCATTTAAACATATCAAATTACAATTATTATTTTCTAATAATTTAATAACCTTTTCAAGTTTAATAATTGATCTTCCTAATCTACTCATATCTCGTACTATTATGGTATCAAACATATTTTTCTTTAGGTCATTTAATAATTTATTATAATTTGGTCTATTATCATCTAAACCACTATAACCATTATCTATATATATTTTGTATATTTCATAATTGTTTTCATTACAGTAATTTTTTAATATTTCTTTTTGCTTTTTTATTTCAATTCGATTTTTACTTGCAACTCTACAATAAATTGCTACTTTTTTATTTTCCATTATTTCAATTCTCCTTTCAATTTTTCTTCTTCATCTTTTTCTTTATCAGCCGATGTTTCAAATAGTTTTACTTTCTTTGGAATTTTAACATTTGTATCTTTTGTTTTTGTATGCCTTTTAAATATTCGAAAGCCCATTAGTTTTTCCATTGTCACATAGACTTCTTCTTTTGTTTCAACATAATTACCATCTTTATCATAAATTGGAACATAATCATATCTAACATTACTTGCACCATATCTTTTTTTCCAGTCAATAGGAATTAAAGGTTTTGGCATTTTAACCTCAACCTCTTGCAATTGTGGGACAAATGATAAAGTTGGATGTTTTCCTCTCATATTATTTATCTCCTTTCCTTTTAGCAAAAGTTAAATCTTTCACTTACGCATTGATTTTATAAAATATTTATGATATTGTAGATACAATTATTGAAAATGTTTTTGCATTTACATTTTCGTACAACAAAAGGAGGCAATATTTAATGAATTACGATAAAAAGTTTATATTGTATGAAAACTTACATACCAAAGTTATAAGTATCGAAAGCAATAATAATTATTATAAATTAGGTTTTGAAACTGCCTTTGATGTTCTAACCAAAGAACAACAATTATTATTAAATAGATTGTTTAATTATGCTGATAATTTTAATTCGGGTTATGTTGATAGCATTGTTTGGTATTCTTTTTTAGCGACATCAAATATAGAATTGCCACTTATTAAAGAACAATATAAATACAATAACTTTGATAATATAAAAGATATAGATATATCAGTACAAAGAAGTGGAAGAAATATAAATAGCCATTTAAGTAAAAATGATTTTACTGATAATAATTTATATCAAATGAAAAATACACCATTATTTCAAATTTCTAATAATGAAAATATGAATAATGATGATTTCTGTATGATATTACAAAAGACTATTTACTATAAAACTGATACTGAATTTTTATTAGGTTTATTACATTCTATTTTTTCCACAGCAAAGCGATATTATTTAAAGAAATGTAATAGATGTGAAAAATACTATATAACTAATAAAACTGATAATTGTTATTGTAATAGGAAATATGAGTATAATAATAAATCTATATCTTGCAGTCAAATTTCTACAATCCTTAAAAAAAAGAATGATTACCTTGATTTGAATAAAAAACATCAATCCTTTTTACGAAATTTAAGAAAATGTAAGAATATCAATATAACTGATAATTACATTAAAGAATACAAAGATGCACATAAAGAAAAAGTAAAAGAATATGTAAAAACTGGCAATATTGTACCTTTAAAGGATTTTATAAATAACTATAAAGAATTACACCCATATAACTAATATTTATTAACCATATTATAAAATGTACTTGGCTTAAGACCTAGTTGTTCTATTGCTTCTTTTGTCCTAATTTCTTTATTCTTCCATTTGCTAACCACAATATCATAATTTTGTGGTTTTTCTATCGTTGGTCTACCAAACTTAATTCCTTTATTCATTGCTGTTGATATACCTTCTTTTTGTCTTTGCTTAATAAAAGTTCTTTCTTGCTCTGCGACATAAGATAATATTTGTAAAATTAAATCACTAATAAATGTACCTAATAAATCTTTATTTTTAGTAGTATCTAATAAAGGCATATCTATAACAACTATATCAGCCTTAATATTCTTTGTAATATCTTTCCACTCATCAATAATCATATTATAATTTCTTCCAAGTCTATCGATACTTTTAATAACTAAAATATCATTTTCCCTTAATATATGTTTTAAGATATTATATTGCTCTCTATCAAAATTTTTTCCACTTTGTTTGTCTATATAAATATCTCTTTCATCAATACCATAATATTTAAATGCTACTATTTGTCTTTCTTCATTTTGTTCTTTGCTACTAACTCTTGCATAACCAAATATCTTATTTTTCATAACATAAAACCTACCTTGCTAAATAATTGCTTGTTTCTCTATATATCTTATCAATGACGTCACAATCAAAAGTTTTATAGAAATCTACTATTATGTTTTTATTCTTTAATTCATCAATAAAATTAGAACAAGCAATAGTATATGGGAAATCATCTTCATTTTCTTCAATCCCAGTTAATAGAGTATCAATATAATCATCACATACAGAAGATACTATTTTTCTTAATGCAAATCTTTCCATTTTATGCCACCTCCTTACCATATGAAGAATAATTATATGATACTTTCTTCGTTCTTAAAAGGCTTTTTCTTTAAAAAGGTTATGAATGACTTTTTACATATCAAAAAAAGAAATAGGGACTTTATTACATAAAAAAGAGACTTAATTTCATATAAAATTAAATCTCCAATAAAGTGTACTTTTTTAAACAAAAAAATAAACTTATTTTAAAAAAATGAGAATATCGTATAATAAGTTATACTTTTGGTTTATTTTAGGTTTATTTTAAATGCGTTTTGAGTTTGCTGCTATGAACACTATATTGACAAATAAATAAATATAGTATATAATCAGGCTATATCGTTGATTACGAAAATATCAAGGAGGTGTAATACAATGAACGATAATAATATTACTTTTAAAACTGTTCTGTATGTTGACGAAAAAATTGTCGCTGAAAGTACTGATTTAACATTATGGCAAAATGTTTTATCTCATATTAAATCTGGCAATATTACTTCATTAAACAAACCAATGGACGTAATTGATAATAACAACGAAGTTCAAAGCGTTAAAAATGAAGAAATTTCAGATGTAGAAAAATTTAGTAAAGAGGTAGAAATTGATTGTGACAAGATTATGGATGCTTGTAATCCATCTATTGAAGCACCTTTTATTAGATTAGATATGAAAACTTGGGAAAATTATAAAAGAAAGCATTTTGAAAACAAAAGACCATTGCCCGATGTTGTTATCGTAGCTACAATACTTGCCTTATGGAAAAAATGTCTTAATTTAGGAGATGTAACTCAAAAAGAAGTATTGACAGTTTTAAAGCAATTAAACATTACTGCTACAAACCCAACAAGATCATACAAAAATTGTGAATGGTTAAAATACGATAGTAATAAAATAAGCTTAATGGCTACTAAATATTCTTTAGCACGAAAAATGTTAGCAGATTTTTGTGACTCTATTTAGCATATGAATATAATTACAATTCAAAATTCCTTTAATAATTTAATCCCACAAGAACTTACAAACGAGTTAATTCAATCTTATAATAAAGCATTAAATGAGTATTCAAAGCAAAATTGGAAATATCTTATCAATGAATTAGCACAGTTTAATGAAATTACATATAGAATAATTGAGTTTCTTTTAACTGGTTTATATACACCAATAAAAGATAAATTACCTATATTTAACGAAACTATTTTAATAAAATGGGAAAATATCCCTAATAAAGAAGAAAATATAAGAATAATAATACCTAGGGTACTATATTCTATGTACTGTATAAGAAATAAAAGAGGTGCTATTCATAAAAATGATATTCCCCCAAATAAAATGGATGCTAATATACTATTATATGATGCAAAGTGGATATTAGCAGAACTCTTTAGAATATGTTCAAAACTTTCTATTGAAGAATCCCAAGAAATAATAGATTCAATAATAAATAAAGAAATAGATTTATTGTGGAAAATAAATGACAAAACAAGAATATTAAATCAAAAGTTAAAATGCAATGACCAGATATTGATATTACTATATTCTAATAACAAAATGAATATTGATGACTTAATAAAAAATATAGAATATTCTAATAAATCTACATTTAAAAAAATATTAAAAGATTTACACAAAAAACGACTAATAGAGTTTGATGGTACTAATTGTACTATTTCACCAAAAGGTTCAAACGAAGCAGAACAAATAATAAAAGATAACTATTAAAACGAAATAAAAAAACGAAATTATTTCGCTTTTTTAATTTATATATATAGTTTCTTTATTTCTTCATTAGGTAATACCAAAGTAAAATCAATATTATATTTTAAAACTAAATAACTTAATAATTCTATAATTCTTTTTGCTACATCATTATGTTTATAACCATGTATCCCAGTACCCAAACTAACACTAACAATGCTTTTATACATATTTATCTTTGCTTTGGTTACAATCTGATAATAACTTTCTAATAGGTCATTAATAGGGTCTTTACTTTGATAATATTTAGGGCAATAAATATGTAATATATCTATACCAATATTAAACCCAGGAGTAAATCTAATCTCATTAACTTTCATATTTTCTTTAAAGTGTTCTTTGCAATATTGTTCTAATAAATCTTTATCAGCCATTTTATATATTGCTCCACAAACACCACTACCATATATCATATATTGATTAGCACTATTAACTATTAAATCTTTACCTTTTAAATAATCAAATATATTTCCACTTACAATATTTAACTTTCCCATAACAAACACCTTAACTTTATTATATCAATAATTTCTGTTTATTTCGCCCATAATTCGCTTTTAATAATAAAACAACATTATTTTATTATCACAACAATTATTAACCATTATTACTCGTTTAATTAACTAATTATTCTTTATTTCATTAATTACATATATAAATGTACCAGTATTCTCATTATCTAACTTACTATAACATTTCCAATTTATGTTATAACTATTATTAAGAATAATAGGTTCTTCGCAATTATTCATTGTTCCTTTACTTGCATTTTTGCTCCAAAACATTTTACCTTTTTTAACAATTCTATCTTCTAATGAAAATTCGCTATATACACAATTATCTTTTAATGGTTTCTTCATATAACTTAAATCATTAGTTATAAACATTGTATAACCATTTCCAAAATTGTTAATATTATTTCTTACTTTTTCTATTCTCATTATATCTTTTAAATACAAATAACTATTAACATCTTTTGCACCATGATTTTTTAAATTGAATATTTCATCATCAACAACTTTGGTACAACCTTTTGTCTTATATTTTAATTCAATAGGATACCATTTATTATTCATTATAACTAATATATCAATATGCATATTCAAATCAAAAGTAGGGCAATATTCTAATCTTATTTTCGCATTAGGATAATTTTCTTTAATAGTCCAAGCAAGTTCTAATTGAAAATCGGCTTCTGACACAAATATTTTTCTTCTTTCTTTTAATTTATCAACTATTAACCCCATATCTAAAACATTACTACCCATATTTTATGCTCCTTATAGTTATTTCATATAACTACATTATAACACAAAATATATGTTTTTACACATATTAATATTAGTTAATATTGCTATCACTCAAACTTAATAATTTTAAAATTATATATAGGTGGTACTTATGAAATATAATAATCAAAATAACTTACAAACTATAAGAAAGAAATTAGGATTAAAACAAATTAAAGTTGCTATGGATTTAGGAACTACCCAAGAAACTATATCATCTTATGAAACAGGTAGGGTCTTTCCTAATATTGATATGTTAATTGCATTAGCCAAATATTATAATACATCTATTGACTATCTTTTAGGTTTAACTAAATATGATATTCCTACTAATGATATTAAGCCTAACAACATAACTGATGATGACTTTATGTTATTAACTAAAATCAATAAACTATCTTCTATCAACAAAGCCAAAGCAGAAGCCTATATAGATGGTCTTAATGACTAATCTTATATAGGCTTTTTTCTTTATTTACTGATTTAATCGCTATATTTCAACCTTTACTTATTCAAACAATATAATAATACTCAAAATATATTATCTCTTTTATATGCTGATTAAACTATACTTTTAAGATGATTATTATATATTCTATTATAAATATTATTATCTTTTTATTTTTTATGTTTATTATATGATAGTCTATATTTAATATTTATATTACCAAAACCCTTTATCTTCTTCGCAAAATCGTCTTTTTAAACTTTCATTTTCCTGTAATTTATTATTTTTTATTATTTCATAATTACTTGCTATCTTATTTAATTGAACTTTTTTCATAAACTTATCAACAACTTTTTTATCTTGATCTTTTGATAAATCCCAATAAAAGTTTTTAATTTTATAATAGTTATCTTCAAGTTCTAATCTCTTTTTAGTTCCAATAGTTCTACAATATTTTAATGCTGTTCTTGCTTTCATATATGCCTTATATAAATCTTTTAGACTATAACCTTTTGGAATTCTTTCTTCGCCCATATAATTATAATTACAAAATAATACTTCATCTGCTTGGTCTATAAAATATTCGGCTTTATTTATATTTGTATCTTTCTTATATATTTTGCTTTTATCTTTTATTTTCCCATAGTCAAAAGGTTCTTTCTCAATTTTTAGATTGCTCCAATTCTTATCAATGTATTTCTTTATTTCTTCTCTAAAAGCATACATGGGCTTTGATATTAAAAATATATGTAGATGCCAATCTACTTTTATATTTCCATTTTCACTATGATATTTACTGATTAACTTTTTAGGTCTACCAACTTTGCCATTATGTTCATAATATACTATTGTACTATTACCCTTATTACTACTAACACAAATCATTACTTCAGCCGACCAACCTTTATCTGCTTTTTTCTTGCATGTATATCTAATAAACTCTTTTAATCTTTTAGCATATTTTATTGCCTCATCTTTATCTTTAAATCTCATATTCAAATCAAAACTAGAAATACCTAACTTACTCTTTGACATTATGCTATACCATCTTTCATAGCAGTTAATATCAAATCAAGTTCTTTCATCTTTATAGGCATTTCTCTATTATATAAAAACATATTATTCTCATCAAAATATAATACTATTATTTTCTTACCATTTAATTTAATATGAAATCTATGAGGCTCTATAAAACTAACATTAACTTTATCTATATTGATAATCTTTCCTTGCTCGAATTCATACTTTGCATTATGAAAATCACAAGTTATCATTATTTTACTTTCAAATTTCTCATTTCTTTTTAACTCTATATAATCTTTTACCATAATTTCCTCCAATTTTATGGCAAATTAAAACACGGATAAATTATTCGTTTTCCGTGCTTTTATATAGGTTAAATCCAATTTTTTGGATTATTTCCAACAATGGCAGGGGATGAGAGAATCGAACTCCCAACAGTGGTTTTGGAGACCATTATTATACCATTTAACTAATCCCCTAATAATTGGTACAACTAAATGATATCATAATTTAAAACATTTGTAAACAAAAATAATAAAAAAAATATAAATAGTTAAGAGCTATTTATATTCAATATTAATCATTTTAGCATGTACTGCAACTCTTTTAGTACCAGTATTATCACAAGTAGATAAAGTAAGAATTTTATCATTTTCACTGACATCAATACCAAAGTTATATATACTTCTACTTTTTAGAGTAGATAAAAATTTACTATAAGGTTCAGATTTAAAATTAGTTTTTAAATAATAAGTTTGTGGATCAACAGTATATATAGAAAAAACTTTCCAAACACTATTTGAAGTAGGAGTAGATATTTTAATATAATAATTACTACTATTACTTAGATAGCTATTATATAACATGTTAGGAATAGAACCAAACATTGTTTTATTATTCATATTATGTCCATATATAATAGTATTTTTACCGAAGTCTTTAAAATTAACACGATAATCAGCAAAAATCCATCCCCCTTGATTAGCAGTCTTATTAAAGGCATGTGATAAGTAGTAGTTATTATCAGATGCTTGTACAACTGGATAATTAACTTTTGTACCTTCAACTTTAATCCAGCCAACAGTGTCAGGGTTCTTTTTTAAAAGTTCATTAAAGTCAACATTCATAAAAGGAACATTCATATAATCCCAATAGTCATTTGGATAATAAACATTAGTGTTATTATTGTTTGTTTCTTCAGTATTAGGAGTCTCTGGCTCAGTAGGCTGAGTTTGTTCTTCTTTTTTAGTTTCTTTTTCAATCATTTCGGTAGAATTAATTATTTGTTCAGATAAATATTTGATTTTTAATCCTTGTACATACCATCTGCTAAATAAAAATACACAAATTAAATATACACTAAGTGAAGTACCAATAATTGCCCAAGATAACTTTTTGTTTTTGCTATTCTTAATAGTGGCTCTTTTTTTCTTACTAAATATAAATGATATTCCAATTATAAAATACTTAGGAATAAATATAACTATATTAAAAAGACCAATCAAAAAGTATTTAATAAATTTAATAGTATATAGAAAGATAGATTTAATGCCTGATATAAAATAACTAAAAAAAGCCATAATTATCTCTCCTTCCTATTCTTTAACATAATTATAACACATAAAACTAAAAAAATATATTATTATTGTAATTATAATGAAAATATTGTATAATACATTTGAAACGAGGTTATATAAATATGAATGATATAAAGGTAGGAGATAGACTAGAAATACATTGTTACAAACATAATGGAAAATTACATAGACAGTGGGATGAAGCAGTAGTACTAGAAATAAAAGACGACTATATTGTTTTTGGCAATAATAAAACAACAGTAGTAGATTCAGATGGAAGAGTATGGAAAACAAAGGAACCAGCAATAATGTTCTTTTATAAAGATAGATGGTTCAATATAATAGGGCAATTAAAAGATTATGGAATATATTTTTACTGTAACATAGCAACACCATATATAATTGATGAAAAAGTAATAAAATACATAGACTATGATTTAGATTTAAGAGTTTTCCCTAATGGAAGTTTTAAAATACTAGATCGAATGGAATATCGTTATCACAAAAAGCAAATGCATTATTCCAGCAGATTAGATTTTATATTAAAATATGAATTGGGTAATCTAATTGACATGGTAAGAGCTAAAGAAGCACCATTTAATAAAAAAACAATAGAGATGTATCATCAAAAGTATGTTGAATTGGTAGAAAATAATAAAAAATAACAATAAATGAGATTAATATTTAGACTTACAATCAAAAAAATCAAAAAAATTCAAAAAAGACTTTACAAGTTGGTAATTAAGTGGTAAGATATTAT